>Ga0209992_10002598_pt1 | contig 16274 bp, 8 predicted proteins | sample 2SBtaG_2_FD_182564 | JGI IMG/M metagenome (GOLD analysis project Ga0209992, IMG submission 182564) | Deep subsurface microbial communities from Kolumbo volcano to uncover new lineages of life (NeLLi) - 2SBTROV12_ACTIVE470 metaG (SPAdes)... | ecosystem: Environmental > Aquatic > Marine > Volcanic... | reverse complement strand
AGACTTATGGATATAGCAGACGAATATGATTGCTTAGTATTAGAAGATGCATCTCAAGCTCATGGGGCACAATGGGACGGGCAGCCAGCAGGAAGTTTTGGAGATGTGGCGGCGTTCTCGCTATACCCCGGCAAAAACTTAGGAGCTGCTGGAGACGCCGGTATAGTAACAACAAACAGACAAGATGTATACGAAAAGCTTATCAGGCTTAGAAATGTTGGTTCCGTAGAGAAGTATGTGCATGAGATAAGAGGGGGAAACCATAGGTTAGACACATTACAGGCAATTATATTAAAAGAGAAGATGCCTTACATAGAAGATTGGAACGCAAGCAGACGCTTAATAGTTCATTCGTATCAAGGTTGCGGAAGCGACAGGGGTATTGACAATGAACTCGTCCGATTGCCAATGACATCAGATGGCTGCTGCCCAGTTCATCATGTGTATCCAGTTATGGTAGATGACAGAGAGTCTTTTACAAACCATCTGGATGAGTATGGAATACAGTGGGGATTACATTATCCAACGTGCATAGAAGAAATGCCAATGTATAAGCATCTTATAGGGCCAAACAAGCAGGCTCTGGAGTTTAGTAGTCAAATGGTTAGCTTGCCAATACATCCGTTTATGTCAGAAGAAGAAGTCGCATACGTTTGCGATGCGATAAATAAATACAAGGGTTAAAAAGGAGAATAAATGAGAATTTTATTAACAGGAATGTCGGGCTTTGTCGCTAGAAATGTCTACATGTCCCTAAGAGATTATGGTGAAATCTACCCAGTAGATGGAACGCTAAATTTGCTGGTGTCTCCCAACTGTGACAGAGCCCTACAGGAATCCAGAGCGGATGTTGTCGTTCATGTGGCTGGTAGGGTAGGAGGAATAAAAGCCAATTCCGAAAACCCCGGAAAATTCTTCTATGAAAATATGAAGATGGGCATGAATATGATAGAAGCCTCCCGAAGAGAAGGTGTAGGTAAATTCATTATGCTGGGAACGGTTTGCGCCTACCCAAAACACACTCCAGTGCCGTTCAAAGAAGAGGACATATGGAACGGGTATCCAGAAGAGACAAATGCTCCATACGGTATAGCCAAAAAGGCACTGATGGAAATGATCTGCGCATATAAGAAACAATACAACTTCCCCGGAGTTAATCTTGTGCCAGTAAACATGTATGGAATGTGGGATCATTTTAATTTAGATGGAAGTCACGTTATTCCAGCGCTGATACTCAAAATTAGTCAAGCAATAGAAGAAGGTAAAAAGAGTATCGAAGTGTGGGGAACCGGCAATGCGACAAGAGAATTCCTCTTCGCTAGAGATTGTGGAGATGCTATAGTAGCCGCAGTTCAAAGCGACGTAGGGCCTGAACCAATTAATATAGGAACAGGCGTAGAAACAAAGATATCAGAGCTAGTAGATACAATCTGTGATATAATGGGTTTTGATGGAGAGATTATCTACAACGATTCCAAATTAGAGGGACAGCCAAGAAGATGTCTAGATGTCTCAAAGGCTAAAGAACTGTTGGGGTTTGAAGCCAAAACATCTTTGAGGGATGGCCTGCAGCAGACAATAGATTGGTTCCAACGAACCGTAGAAGAGCACAAAAACAAGGGAGATGACGAATGAATCTAGGTATCTATATAAAGAACAATTCAGAAAACGAGCTAACAAAACTACTATCTAGTCAAATAAACGACGCTGTAGAAACAGGAGACTTAGACGACGCATGTTTATTCTATGATGTTGTGGGGCCAAACAAACTAAAGTATAGCTTTGGTGCATTTAACTCTACTGACATATGGAACTTCACGGGAGATCTATTTACTTTTGATATTGAGTCTTCTATTAAGGCTAATAACATGGTAAACAAATTTAACATATATATGTATTTTGGACTATTACCAGAAAAAGATTTGATGGGACTTTTACATTCTGTGAACGATTTAAAAATCAATGTAATATGCAGCGATGAGAGTGCCCAAAAAGAATTTGTCAGGTTAACAGGTAAAAAACCTCTGGCAACAATACAAAATTTCGATGTAAAGGAGATAAAGAAGGTGATACAATGAATGAAAATAAAATTATTACACTGTACGAAGAAGGAAGCAGCACTTACCAAATAGCTGAAAAGTTTAATACCTATCCAAATAAGATCAGAAGGATACTTACTAAGCATGGGGTTCAACTGAAAAGCCGCAGCCAAGCGCAGAAAAACGCGCTGTCTAACGGGCGGGCTAAACATCCAACTTTTGGCAAGGAGCGAACTCAGGAAGAGAAGTTGAAGATCAGCTCGTCTGTTCAAAACTACTGGTCAAAAATGAGCGACGAGGAGTATACAAGAAGGTGTTCCGACGCTAGAGATAGATGGCACGCAATGCCGGAAGAAGAACGTGATCGCATCTGCAGTATGGCAATTAAAGCTATACAACTTGCTGGTAAAGAGGGATCTAAGATGGAAAAGTTTATTCTTGAGCGTCTAACAGATCTAGGATACGCAGTAGAGTTTCATAAAAAAAATCTTATTCCTAACCAAAATATGGAAATAGATTTGTATATTCCTTCGCTTAAGACTATAATAGAGGTAGACGGGCCTTCTCATTTTCTTCCAATTTGGGGGCAAGAGAAGCTCAACAAGCAAATCAAAGCAGACAGTCAAAAGTCCGGACTAATACTTAGCAAGGGCTTTATTATCGTCAGGATAAAAAACCTTTCTGACTTTGTGTCACTTAACAATAAGGAGAAACTTATTAATAATCTGTCTAATATGTTAGGCAAGATTGAAGACAAATTCCCACCAGAATCAAAGAGGTTTATTGAAATCACATTATGAGAAAAGAGGAACAAGAAATGCAGGACACATTATTTGAAACAATGGAACTTGAATCACCACAATCTGTAGACACGTCTGTAAAGGACGTTGTTCTAGATGACGCACCGTCTACGACAGATCCAGAGTGGAACGACTACGTTATGGGGTTGTTTACACCAAAAGAGATGTATGACAAAAACCCATTGGTGAACGGGTTACGTAGAGTTGCTGAGCTTGTATTGGGCCCTATTGTTTATAGTGGGCCAACTCAAGTATTTCCACCTCAGAGAGACGACCATCATGGACGGGCCACTGTAGTTTTTTCAGTTGAGTTCCAAAATGGTATGCGTTTTTCCGAAGTGGCTGACTGCTGGGAAGGCAATACTGACGATATGTTTTGTGCATACGCTATTGCCACAGCTAGTACCAGAGCTGAAGGTAGGGCTTTGAGAAAAGCACTGCGTATTAGAGCTGTTGCTGCAGAGGAAATGACGAAGAAGGATACGGCTAAGATTGTTAGAGAACTATCTGCCAAAAAGGAAGTATCTGATGGGGCTTACGATGATTCTGGCCGTATGTCAGATGCACAGTATAACTTCATTGATGTAAAGTGTCGTCAGCTAAACATTAATGGAGAAGCATTATTTAAAACCGTGTTCAATGTAGATAATAAGCGAAAGATCTCTAAGAAGGTTGGTAGTGATATTATTGATTCGTTGAACGAGTACCAAAGGGATAAGACGACTATCCCAGAACCAATTTTAGGCTATATAGAGGAGTGGCGTAACTAATGAAAGTAACATATACCACAAACAACAAGCGCATTAGCGCAGAAATCGAAGGTGATTCTCACAGAGACATCTTTGCAGAGATTAGTAAATTCCAAGAAGTATTTGAGCAGAGCGTCTGTGGCAAATGCGGATCGGAGAATATTAGATTTGTAGTAAGGACTGTCGATGACAATCAGTATTACGAATTGAGGTGTGCAGATTGCGGAGCGAGACTATCGTTTGGTGCAATGAAGAAAGGCGGTGGTCTATTTCCAAAGCGTAAGGATAGCGATGGTAATTGGCTCCCCGATTCTGGGTGGGTCAAATGGAACCCGAAAACTGAGAAGAACGAGTAGTCCGCTCTCGCGTCTCACATCAATTAAAAAAGCCCCTTTCCGGCGTGGATTGGGGCTTTTATTTTTGGCGTTTTAAATAACTATTACAGGTACTCACATGTGAAGTAGAGACCGTAAGAAGTTTTACTACCAATGGAGTCAGGGTTGGCGCTCATGGCTAGGAACCAGTCGTGCCTTGTGGCTCTGTGTGTTGCTCCGGGATTTGTTGTATCCGCAGTAGCGCCTTTAAGAGCTAGGTTGTCACTAGTCAAGGTGTTTACACCTCTGATTCCGGGACTAGCTGTGAGTGTCATATCCGTTGGAACAAGAGTGGCATCAGAAGCTCTACCAGCCTGTGTGTGCCAGTCTGTAGTATTCGTTCCGCCAGCATTGTGAGTTAGATAATAAGTTTCCCCATTTGTTGTTACAGGGTGTCTGCACTCAAATACTTTAGTGGTAACTCCAATAGGAGCCTGTTCGATAGAACTTCTATCAAATACTCTAATCTTGCAGTTTTGAACCGCTACAGCCTCAGTGTGAGTGAATCTGACATTAAGAGGCGCTTGATAGTTTGGCAGGCCTTTCAAGGTCATAGCATCTGCAGTTCCGGGATTTACACCAGTAGCAGAAGCCCATTTTGTATTTTTTATTTGAGTTTCGTCAGTGGCAGTACCATTTCCATTTGTATGGAATGTAGTAGTCTGATAAGACCCTACAGGCACAGAAACGCCATAAGATGAGCCATAAAAGCCAATCCCTGATCCAGCTCCATGATTAATGTCCAAGTAGCCGCCATCCGTACCGTCTGAGGAACTGACTCCTTGAGCGTAAAATTCTATTTTTGCCATCGTTTTATCTCCTAGTTAAAGGTTGTCTATCTATTTATACACGAAAAAGACTATAATAATCCAACCAATTCAAGATCTATGAACTGCATTTTGCCCATTACGGGGTCATTGGTATAGCCGTCAAATGCTATTGTGTGACCAACATCATTATGAAAATGGAAGAAAACATCGTAAAATTTAGTATCGTTTGGTTGTGGTATTGTCAGCCTTGTTGTGGCCGTTCTACCCTCTAAATTCCCCTCAAGCCCATTATTACTATTAGCAGATATCTTCGTTGTGGCCTGCTGTTTTTTGGGCCCAAGATCTTCCTTTTCTTTCTCTATGACATTACCATAAAGCAAGTATATTATCGCCCCAATACCCTCATTTGGTACATCTTTAAGGTTTGCTATAGGCTCTACTCCCAGCTTTGGAGCCCTTTCCATTGTTAATCTTTTTTGAGGGTCTTTTATTTTAATCAAGTCCTCTTCAGTCACAAAATCAGTCGGAACAAACCCCTCTCCAGTATATAAGTCCCTATCTTTATGAAGAAAATCAACACCGTGTCCTACTCTAATTGTCTTAATCGCTCCTAGAGGGCCTTCGTCACGATCTTCATTTACGGTCATTACAGTGACTCTAGCGCCAGATCCAGCGCCACCTTTTACGTTAAAATGGTCATCTTTCTTGTAGCCAGTTCCAGAAGCCGCAATAAAATAAGCGTCGGAATTCTTGGAAAGAGCAATAGTCCTCTGTTTATACTTATATGGCAACAACTGTCCACGTCTTGATGTGTTAACCATCCAATACTGTTTATCAGGACGTATGGAATATGAGATAGCTGATGTGTCTCCGCTAGCCCTAGCAACCACCTTCGTCCCAAGCCCAGCAGGCGTAGGGTTCACAAAGTTTGCGGGAAAGTTTTGGTATATGTCTCCGTAAATAGTAGGTTCTTTAAAATCTACACTAGTTTCTTCTTGGTCAACCCACATGCAGGCAGGCCCGTTGATTCCACTAGGATCAGCATTGCTTCCAACCTGATACCCACTAGGCGCTGAGAATAAGGCTCCGGGATTAAAATGCATAGTAGCAAAATATCTTGGATCATGTATGGTTTGCTGAGCTGGCCAAGCGTCGTATACTTTTGCATACATATTTGTTGTAGCCATGCCTCGGATAGTCTCAGCGTTGACACCCCATCTACCTAGCGCACCAGTTTCTGTTCCTGCACTAACATGTACTTTTTTAGGCTGCTCAGTTACCCCTATAAAGTTTTGTGTGTTAGCGCCTATCTCAAACCCGCCACATTTAACAGTACACTTTGCACTAATAATACCAACTGCGTTTCCGCCTTCTGCAGCGTAGGTAAAGGCCTTGTTGGGAATATTACCATACTTTTTGGTGTGCTTAGTGAAGACAGAGTAAGGAACACCTCTGCTTCCATAGTAACTGGCTAATGATTTATCTTTGTCCCATCCCTCTTGACCCATTGCACTGAGTAAACCCTCTATGTTATTGGGATCAAAGTTCTGCTGTGCAACTATGGCTTCCCACTCGTCCATACAGCCTGCTTGAGCAGGATTATTGGGTGGTCTCACCCTGCCATCATTCATGCATACGGCGTCTTTGCCATAGCAGAATTCTCCACCATTATTCGCCGGTGAGTTAGAGTTACAACAGGCATCTCCCGGCTCCCAAGTTTGGCAGTTTGCGCCGCCCGGAAGTAGGTTATCTGGATTAGAGCTGGGGCCACAATGTGTGCAGTGATTAGAACAGGGCATAAAAAGTTCATCATCAGGCTGCACTTTTGGTGAACCACAGAACGTCTCGCCAGTATCTTGGCATGTCCACTTGAAACCACCCTGACAAAAATCAGGATGAGCAGTGTCTGGACTTCCATCATCGAGCACTGGCCAAGGCCCATTTTCAAAGGCCATCCGGCGTCCGCCAGACAAATGATTCATAATTTCGTCATAATTATTATTAAAATCATCAGAGAACATTTCTCTTAAGAAGTAGGCATTTTGTAGTGTCACATATGGATCGTTCCAATTTAAAGCAACGAGACCGGGGTTCTGACTACCGGGAGGAGTCGGGGCAAGAGGAAACCCACTATACTGATCCCACTTAACACGATTTCTCTCACCTCTTTGTATAAAGTGCCCCGGAAACAGGAAGTCGTCGCTACTGGTATCGCCCGTCATCGACTTGGTGGGGACAGCATCATTAACCGACCCTGTTACCCCACCAGTAGTTCTGTATTTCTGAGTGCCGCCAAACAAATAAGCGTAACAACCATCAAACCATAAATCATCAAAGTCACCATGTCTCAGGGCTCTGTTGGCAATTACGCCCGGTGTGGCGTTGTTCCGTAGTCGCCAAACTTGATCGTTACCTTGACTTGCAGATAATTTCTTGGTCAAATACCGACGAGACAAGGTATAATCAAAAGAGGCTAAATGCTCTAAATATAAAGGCATGAAACATACTTTTGAAGTATTAATAGGCTCCATATTCCAAAGGTTATCATGATTGTCTATTGTCATTGGGTCTTGGTTGTCTTCAGGGTTTATCCCCATCCACTGCCATCTTAGTTGTCTAGGCTTACTAAGCCTATATCCGTCCTTAGCAACCGCATCCTTTCCTTGTGTGACAAAGCCCTGAGAGTCCGCTAGCATATTGAAGACACCTCCAGCAAGGTTTCCTCCATACAGGTGAACGTTAGCAAACTTCATCATAACGCTTATGTCTTCCAAGGGATTACCTTTAGAAGAGTAGGGTTTTCCGTTGGTGCCAACGTCTGCGGGGCATTGTCTAGCAATCCCATCGGTTCTAGGAAACATAGGTTGGAAGCTGGGATTACCGCCGATAAGAGCAGCCGGGTCTCCACCATTTCCATTAGACACCGCTGGGTTTGGAGCAGCGTGCTGCCAAGTTACATTTGGATTATTTGTGATTTCTTTATAGTTAACTAAAGCATCGTCCTTTGTAACACTACTATCATAAGAAAACCCCTTGATGGTAGTTGCTTCAGATTCCTGCCTACTTTGCAGATCGGAAAGGTCACTTGGGCTATAACCATCATTAAACACACATCCAAAAAATGGAAATACTTGGCTTGCAGGTTGTAGATGCCATTCGTCTTCAATTTCTTCTCCGGCAGAATTATAAAAGGGATTAGTTCTTCCTATATGAGGAATACCCCTTAAGCCACCAGCTCCTCTATGCATAAAATCAAAACTAGATGTTTGGTAGTATCTATAACTCCCCATTAGTGATGGCACATAATTAGCTTCTAGTTCGACATCGTTTAGCTTAGCCAAATCCTTCAAAAGCATGGTCTGGCCTCCAATATATCTCTCCACAGTTTCCTGCGCTTTTGTCTGTCCACCAGCACCATCAGGAATAGTAATTTCAACATCTATTTTTCCAAAACCGCCGTCAAGAGCCTGTATATCGTGCCAATACTTTTTCCTAAACTCTGCCTCATACCTAGACTCTGTAATACTAGCAAATCCTTGCTTGGCCCTCTCTGGATTTTCCCAGTGATTTCTATCGTCTTGAAAATAAGCATCGTAGGGGGCGATCAAATTCATGAACTCCCATTTGCCAGCCTCAAAGACGCTAGAGTCCTGCTCTATTGAAAAACCAAAGTCCATAATAAGCCACTCGCCATCAATCCTGCTACAAAGAACTATTTGTCCCTTGGGAAAAGATTTAGGCGCTCTATTGACTACTCTTATTTTTAGCTTCTCATTTTTATTACACTCAGTACCTACAAAATATGGGCCGTAATCGTATGGGTTTCCATTATGCATACCTATGGGAAGCGCAGTACCCACTGTAAAGTTGCCCATGTAATGGTCTCCCTCTGGAGCAACTTCATCTGGTAGTAATGCGTCAGCATTGTCTTGGTCTACTTGATTCAACGCTGCAGCTCCAACGTCAGTGAGAAGTCTAGCAAGTATTTGACTTGTACCCGCCTCAAACTTACCCGTGTTTGGGTTGTATGAAGTCTCAAGCTCTGCCGCAGTGAGGTTGTTAGGATTTTTTATTCCTCCATCTAAAACATCTGGGTATTGACCAACAGTCCCTTCTGTGTTTGGCACAGCGCCCGCAAAGCTAAGTCCTGCCGCATTAGTAGGAACATCAACAAGCATCGGACTTCCAGCTATGGCGACTTTTCTATCATCATTCTTATTCTTGAATTTATCAAAAACAAACAAATTGAATTTTACATAACCACTTGGATTAGGTGTACATCCATAGTTAAAGAAGAATGGCAACTCCCACTGCATGCAACCAGACAAAGAGGTGGTTACATCTCTTAATAACAATTTCTTTCTGCCCTTGGAGTTTACTACTTCAAGTGCGTCAGTCGCCAATACAGGTAATAGCCCTTGGTTAGATTCCTGAGCTATTCCAATTAATCCGTGTATGGGCGTAGGAGCATCCACGAAGTCTGAAACATTATATATGACAGGCTCCATTATGTCCTTAGCATATCTATCGTTAGTACCTCCAGAGAAGTCTGCTTTAACCTTTTCTTGAACATACTTTTTAGTTAGTATGTCATAACGCATAAATCTAGCGCCGGTTTTATCACTAATTTGTTGCTGGCCGTTAGACGCAGGATCATCAATTGGTGATGGATTAAGTATATATTGAACAATCTGTTCCGCGCTAGCTTGAGATTGAAGAGCATTCACCGGCCCCAAGTCTCCAGCGTCACAAAAGCCTCCATTTATATCTGCGCCATATGTCTCGCCATTCTGCCGTTGTATGAAACTTGGGGAAGATCCTCCGGACTGAGCTGAGCCACCCCCAGTAGCTGTGCAAAAATCCCCGCCGGGATGAAACATAGGTATAGCTATTGGTGAGTACGGATTTGCACTTAAAAATTGGAACAGTTGTCCACTAGTAAATGAACTTAAACCTAAATTATGAAACACCTGACTATCAGTGGTGATTACATAATCAAAGTCTTTTTCTTCTGATACTAAATCTTTAATTGCGCCCTCAAGAGGGTCATGAAATTGTGACATTTTTATCCTTCCTTATTATAAGCCGCCGGGCCCAAAAATACTTCCAAATTCACTGAAGTCACCAAGATTTGGTCTGGAATCTGCGTCAGGTGAGTCATTACCTCCTAGAATTCCTCCACCAGCTCCCGGAGCCTCTCCCTGACCGCCAATACCAAATCCCCCCTGCTGGCTAGAGGTAGAACCCCCGACAGAGTTAGGATTGAATGTAGGCAGTCCTGTAACTACTGTTTTGACTTCACCAGAATTATCTATCTCATAGTAAAAATCTTGTCTTGCTTTTTCTGGATGGTATCCTACCGCTGGCATGCCGGCAGGATGACTCACGTCCATTGATGCTGGAGCAAAGAATGTAGACATGTGACCTCCAGCGGTATCTTTAAGTTTCTTGTCTCTTACGTCTTGAGGCAATACAGACAACGCTTCATTAAATATCTTAGTAGGCTGCATTGATACGTCAAACCCTACTCTTTCGTTTTCTAGTTTTCCTCCGGCGCCGTCGTGTCTTTCCGTTTTACTGTAATTTACACTGGCTACTATCATGTCTGAGTAGGTAGAGGATTTCTCCAAATCACTTAGATATTCGCTACTAGATTTTGCTGCCTCCACTATATCTGAATATCTTGCAAATTCAGCAGAGAAGTTTCTAGATGAAGTGACAGACTTAGAAGCTGCACCTCTAAGAGCTTTGTTTCTTTCGTCAATCATTTTCTGTCTAGTTCTTCCTACCTGAGCAATAGCTTGCTCTCTCTGCTCTTGTAACTTACCAAACCTTGGCGTATAAAGATCCATTTTGTATGTTGTCTGCACGCCGTTGTCTCCAACGCTCACGTTAACACTAGTTACCAGAGGGCCAACTGCATCTAGGTTTTTGCCTAGCACATTTCCGTCTGGTGGGCCAGCAAACACAATACCGCCTCTCTCAGAGTAAAGCAGCTCGCTGTTGGCAAATGAAGCCTTGGTAGAACCAGCTAGGTTTAACAAATCAAAACCTCCATAGTTCCAAGGCGCTAGTTCTTCGTCCTTTTCATATTCTATTTTTCCGCCAACATTAAGGTATCTTGCTCTAAATTGCTGATATACATCTGAGTATGAACTAGATATCCAAGGCCCATAGCATCTTTCTTTAGACAATAAAGGTAAAGCTATCATATCTGGATAGATTGGTGAGCTAGTAGAAAACTGCATAGACCTTTCTGGACTCGCTAAGCTAATGTCCTTAAACGCTTTTGATACGGTCTTTATAGCATTGCTGATTTGGTCTGGATTAAGCGATCCAGCATCACACAGCTCTCTTCCTATTTTGCTTGGTTCGCCACGAACAGTTGGAGCTCTGAACTCAGGTATTTTCACGGTGTCCATAGTCAAAAAGTTTTTGATATCCGCAGCATTAAAGCTTTGCATCGGCCCGTCTTGATATCTAGCGTCAACCGTAGACTCTATTCTTCCGGGAATAGTAATCATAGCGTAAACATTGTCGCCATCTAGGTTTATCGAGTCTGTAGCTACAAGATCCAAAAACGTACCTGCTTGTTGAGGATGATTATTTGCTACTCTATATCGTAAGAAATCAACAACTTTGACTTGGCTTGTTCCTTTTCCCCCATTCGCTGCAGGAACATAATGAGGATTGTAATACCCGTAGCTAGGCTTAAATTCACATGTCTCTTTATCAAAGACCATCCGTGGCTTTACTAGAGTCCCAATGTCCGTCACTCTTTTACCAAAGACGTGTGTCAGATGCTGTCCGCATTTTGGCGGCATATATAACTTGGAGTCTAAGTCTACCTGAACGAAGGCTATCGCTCTTTCATATCTGTCATTGAGTAGGCGACCTTTAGACTGGAAAGAAACAAACTTATCTTGCTTCATATTGTCTAATTCCTGCGTTAGGTCAGGAACCCACTGTCCTCCATGTTCAATAACCTGCTGTGTCATTCTTTGTGGAGCAACGCTTTTGAAATTCAAAAACTGACTGTTATCGTACCTTACATATGCCTTCATTCTTCCGTTTGCATCGACGAAGTTTGTGGCGTCAATGGGGAACAAATTGAACCTAGTACATGGGGGGAATATATTGTAGGCGGCTGTAGCACCTTGATTAGCAACAATATTCCTAAGATCAGAGTAACCATAATGTTGCGGCATCTGAGAGTAGTCGTGAAAACCACCTTCTGACATAGGCTCGTAATTGAAGTTCCATTTTTCTTCTATCGTATCATAACTTGACTTCAATGCTCCTTCGCTAAATACAGGCTCTGGCCTAGAAGGATCAATACTATCCACAAAATTATAAGCGTGCAAAAAGTCAAAGGTATTCCTTTTAGGGTTTATCTTAGCTGCATTTTGTCTGTATACGTTTAGCTTCACATCGAACGCCTGACCAAAGTAATATCCATATTCAGAGTTAACAGGTTCAGGTCTAAATCCAAATGGCCCGTATTGAACTTCCGAGACTTCAGAGGTCTTCGATCCAGCAGGTCTTAGAATAATTGCATCTTGATAAAATACGTTTGTGTCTTTAGGGATTTTTACTAAGAAGGTTTTGCCTAGATGTTTGTCTGCAACGCCCTTAACAAAGTTGTATACTTTTCTGGCGTTCGCCATAGACATCTTAGCTAGTCTGTTTTTGTTTCTTATCAAAGATAGGTTGTTGGTTAGCTTTTCGTTTAGCAAACCTATTTGGTCAGTAATCGCATCTCCCTTGTTGGTGGCGGTAACGAGTTGTTCGCTCTGTACGTCAAATTCCTGAAGAGTAGACTCTATAAAATTTGGGAATTTACCTATTGACTCAGAGGCTAGAAACTCATCCAGTACTTGATTTGCGTTAGAAGGCTTCACTGTGTCTAAGCTATCTACGAATGTTTTTATGTATTCGTCAGCGCCTTCCTTTGCTGCCACACCTAACGAATTATTCATTTTGTTTCTTATGTCCGCTATCAACTCCGCCCTAGCAGAAGTCCATTTTATCATCTGCAACTGTTCTGCCTGTTGGGCATCATTCTTCTTATCTTTGAGAGTCGCCAAGTTTGTTATAATCTCATTGATAGCACCGGCTATCTTAACAATACCAGCCTCTGGTATTCCTATCTTTTCAGCACGCTTGTAATACAAGGGGTATCCAAAAGGTGGAGCGGATGGGCTTGCTGGTAAGTTATCCCTTCCCATAAAGTTCTTATCCGATATAAACACGGAACGGGGAACACTCACGGCAAAGTTGTTTGATATCTGTGGGTTTACCGTATTTAGAGGAGCTTCGCCGTTAGCAATATCTGGCGCTACGGTCGTTGTTAGTAGCGCACTCTCCAGAGCATCGTTTGCCTCTATAGATTCCATATAAATGTTGTTGTATCTCAATAAAAATTGTGACCATCTCTCGTAAGATACTGCGGCGGATCTTAGTTCTAGCTCGGTAGCTATGTAGTAGCTGTCCACACCAACTGCATCACAAGAGCTACTATCTAGTAATATTTGCTGAAATGCTCCCCAACCTCTAGGTATGGTTAACGCCTCTTTGCCTAGAAAACCGTAGCAAGGCAGGACTTGCTGTTGTAGGGACTTCCAGTGATACCACTGTTGGTAGCTTTGAGGTAGGGCGTTTGTAAAGCCACCTCTAGCTCTACGAACCTGTAGTGTATCCCTATCTTTGTTGGTGGAGAAGTAATGCATCTTAACTTCATTAGCGCCAACAATAAATTTGTCTGTTACTACATTTGATAATTCAAAACCTAAATCACTATTAACAACATTATTGTCATTGCTAGTTATTCTATCTATAACAGCTTTAATAGTACCGTAGGTTGGTTTGGCAGTCTTGTTTATTCCCTGTACTCTTATAACCCCAGATATTATTTTTGACTTCCATTCAGGATCATTTCCTGCTAACCATTTATTATAATCATTAACAAATTCTACTGACGGGTGATCTATAACCGGCATCAGAGTTACAAACATCTCATGACTAGTAATATCGCAAATTTCTGAGCAAAAATCTAATAGCGTCATCTGCTCGTAATTTAAACGGTAGAATGGAGATATCATATCAAGTGGCAGACCTGTAAGATCTACGACATAGTTAAACCCACGGAAATTTATTGGGCCTCCATATCCAGCTTGTACATACTCTAGCGGAAGTTTCCCGTCGTAATTCATAAGAGCCGACATAGCTTGAACTACTCTGTAAATAGGTATTCCTTCTTCGTTTCTTCTAGAAAACCCAGTTCCGGTAATCGGGAATGTTGTGCTAGGGAGCGCATCTACTATACCGCCGCCACCTGCTACTTGAGGTGTTGGATAGACATAAGATTTTGACCATAGATCATCACCCACATAACTAACTACTCCATTAGCTGGATTTACTACCTTGAATAGCTCTCCGCCTTTAGGATATATTGCAGGACTGGCTAGTGGGTTTGGGTCTGTGAACAAGACTGGCTTTATTCTTCTAGTGACCTCGTTTAGCCTTGGAGTTGTGTTCTTAAGGCCTCCTATAACTCCATTGTCATAATATGCCTCTAGTGCATCAAACAATGCGTCGCTAGGGTTGTGTTCCAAAAAGCCGTATATATTAAGCATGTTGGCATTGTTGAATGTTGTCCCGGCGTAGTTTGACAATATTAGCTGCACGTTACCTAATAGCTCTTTAGGGCAGGATACATTCACAGCATATGCAGGCGCAGCGCTTGAGCCCTTGTTTTCCGTAAAGGATTGCAGGATTCCTCCAAACGCAAGGTGACCAGAACCACAATGGTCAGTGTCTAAGAACTTTGTTTTGTCTATCCACTCGTTATCAGCGGTAGGGTCTGAAGTTGTTAAAATGGGTAGGGTTGGGTAAATTTGTCCAACCGCACCTTCAACGCCTCTGTAGAATTTTCGTCCTATGCTGTTTATTTTATCGTAAGGTTCTTTTTCCGGCGGAGTTTCTGCCTTTTGTCTATATGTTTCGGAGCTGGTGTTTTCAATGGTCTCCACGCCGTCTGCACCACCAAAGCCTATTCTTTCAGAATCGAACAGCTCTGATAAGGACAGGGCGTTTGGTAATTCATAATGTTTTCCAGTCGCCGGATCTATATAGGTTTGATTGTAGACAGTCTGCCAAACCTGATCTACTCTAGCGTGATTTTTCCCAAATTTGAAATATACAGGAGCTCCAACCGTGGGAGGGTTGAATATGTCTTTTTCACCGTTATGATAGTAATCGTCCCCATAACCCATAATAGTTTTATCGGAGACATTATATTCATCTTCTATGAGGTTTAGGCTTAGGCTAGAACTTGTCTGACCAAACCCTGCATTGAGAGTGAAGTCTCTTATACTCGCGCCCAAGAATGTTTGTTGAGCAAACCCCTCGTTTCCATAAGTCCAGCCACCAGCAGAATAAGAAGTAGGTATAGATACATCTTCTTTGCGGTTAAAGTCTTTTGCAGTTGTGCCAAGGGGCGGCACTATTCCATATTTGTCAGTCATTAGTTCCCATCCTTCAATGGCAATGCGCCGTCTGGTATATCACCTGTTAAATCTATTTGGAGGTGAATTGGAATTTCTAACCATTTCTTTTCATGGTACACTACCTTTTGGCCAAAAAATTCAGAGCTCGGATTGGTGTCTTCCACCTCTATGGGCCAACTAAGCCTGAGCTTTATTTTAGCTGGCTGGTAGTCAAGTTTGTAATCTTCAATATAATTGGTTCTATATGGGTTAAGTCTTCGGCTGCTTGTTGTTCTATTAATATAATCTATAACCTCATCTGGCAATAGCACAACACCATACTTAGAACGGAACCATGAGTAACTTATGGTTGAGTTACCGTAATTTCTAGAGTAGTTAGATATTGGCTGATCCCACTTCCACTTGGTTCTTATCATAAATTGCCTGTTTTCCCAGTCATCAATAAGTTCCACATCAATAAATTCCTTAAGTGGTAAGTACACTCTTTCCTCAGCCTGTATCGTCCCATCTCCACATATTGTTTCTTTCGTAACCGGCCCAAGGTTGTCTCCATATCTGTTCTCAAAGGCTCCCTTCATCGTAAGGCTGTTGGCGTCTACTCTATCACTTCTTAAAAGCAAGGAGGGTTCTATCAGTGCAGTTTCTATTTTTGACCTATTTATATTTTTATTCCAAGTTTGATATGTATATTGAGCAAAGTAGGTGTCTACGATGGTATTATCACCGAACAATTTTTTAAGTTGCTGATCCACAGTTATCTGGGGTGTTAACCCATTTGGATAGCCAATAGGTATAGGCCTATGAAAATCATTGTATTTATAAAAACGAGGAAGAGCTGCTGGACGAGTAAGTATGTCGTTGCCTTTTCGTTCAAGAATGTTTTCTTCGCCGCACGGAGATCCACAGGCGGAACCCTCAGAATCTAAATACTCGTTCAGCTTTCTATAACTAAACACAGACTCCTCTATAATCGGTGTAAAATTACTTAAAGAAATTGGCATACCGTGCGAACGATTGGCCGTTATTCTGTCAGA
>Ga0209992_10002597_pt1 | contig 16279 bp, 8 predicted proteins | sample 2SBtaG_2_FD_182564 | JGI IMG/M metagenome (GOLD analysis project Ga0209992, IMG submission 182564) | Deep subsurface microbial communities from Kolumbo volcano to uncover new lineages of life (NeLLi) - 2SBTROV12_ACTIVE470 metaG (SPAdes)... | ecosystem: Environmental > Aquatic > Marine > Volcanic... | reverse complement strand
CTATCTGCTTCGTTTTCAAAAAATATACACAATTTATTATTTGTGCTGTCCCACACTGCTATACTATTATTAGCATTATCTGGACCATCTGTATTATAATTAGCAGCAGTTCCAAATGCAACTGAATTTGTAGTGCCTCCAGTTATTGTTGCTACTATTCCTGTACCTCTTTTTGAATTGTCTGGATCTCCATAATTAACAAATATTTTATTGTGTGAGTTCATAAAAACAGCATTATGTACTGCACCTGCATCAGCAGAAGGATCATAAAATGCTGTTGCTGATCCAAAAGATATAGCATTAGTACCTGCTGTAACAGTTGCAACAGCACCATCTAGTGAGGCGTTATTATTAGAATAAAAAACCCCTATTCTATCAGTGTTTGTATCATACGCTGTGCTTGGTTCGTATACATTATCTGTCCCATTAAACTGTACTGCAGTGCCAAATGATATAGTATTATTACTAACATTACCTACTATAGCATACCCTTTATTACTAACTGTATAAAAAGCAACAACCCTACCTGCGTCAGGATCATACACACTAGAGTTAGCTGTAAAAGTAGTACCTGCTGAAGAATTAAAAGCTACAGGAGTTCCAAAGGATATAGTATTATTTACAGGATCAACTTTACCTACAACGGCTGTACCATAGTAACTATTTCCTGAATCTTGATAAAATACTACAACTGCATCATTAGTTGAATCATAAACTGCACTACCTCCTGCAAATTCTTCAACATCAAATCTATTACCAAATCTACATGTTGGTCCACATATTGCAGATAAACCCCCATTAACCTCATCTATTGAGCCATAAGGTATTATATTTCCTGCTGTGCCAGTAGATATATCTGCTTGTGCTATACCAAAAAATTGATCTGCATTAGACTCTGTTCCTCTTACATTATGAAATGTCATTTGCGAATTTGCAGAATCATATCCAAGTAACCATGTTCTATGGCTTTTTTCATTATAAAAACCTCCTATCCATCGTATTAGTACATTAGATATTGTATGTTCTTCATCACTATTATCATCTGTATTTTGTCTATATCCTGGAAACTGTTGTCCCATTTTTCCTAAAGTACCCTCACCCCAAACTGTAAGGTAAGAACAATCTAAAGGGTTATATATTAATAAAGGTTTTTCTCCAGTAGCACCTGATCCCCAGTTACTTGCTGAAGAATTACCTTTTATAACAGTAGCATTTGCTGTATCAAAATCATCTAATGTTACACTAGCTACATTAACTTCCCCATCACTATTTAAACAATACGCATAGTAAAATTGATTACGATTAGGATCATAAAGAGTATTACTATGACTATTTTCTGCAGCAGTATCTATAGCAGCAGATTTAAAGACAGTAGCTGTACCTACAGTAGGAGTCATGTCACTTGCAGGATCAATAGAAAATGGCATAACATACCCATGATTACTTGTATTTTCATCTTTATAAAACATTACGCCTTTACCAAAACCATTTGTAGCTAAACCTATAGCATTAGATGGGCCTGAATCTTTCCATTTTACAGCACTTCCTACAGCTAAATCAGAAGCTGCTGTACCAAGAAATTTTGCTATTGCAATATACCCATCTTGAGGACTTTCTGATTGATAGGCTACTACAAGTCTTTGTAATCCTACATCCCAAGCTAGACTAACATAATTACAAGTTACATTATGCACCTCTAAAATATCTCCACTAGAAGCTCCTACTAGTTGATGTACTTCTGCTTCCCAATCATCTTTACCATGAGCAACAACATCAAAAGCTATAAGATGAGGGCTTCCGTCAGCATTTCTTTTAAAACAATTAACAAATTTACCTGGTCCTTCACAATATACAGTAGACATAGTATGAGTTGCTATAGCTTCAGATTTTAATACAACTTTTTTACTTTCACTAAATTTATTTCCTTTTTGCATAGTATAAACAACAGCAGTTAAATAATTACTGTTAGAATCATCTCTAAATACAAAAACTAATATATTACGTATTTTATCATAGGCAAAACTTGCATCAGAAAGACCATCCCAAGTAATAGAATAATTATCTGTATTAGCGTCAACTGAGCCATAACCATCTGTTCTTGTTCTTTTTACTTTACCCTCATCTGTTAAAGATACTGTATCACCTGCAGTAATAGCACCATCTGCAGTTAAAGATACAACACCAGGAGCTCCTGCTGAACCTATTTGAAAAACTGAACTGCCATCACTTGAGTATAATTTTTTAGCACTAGTATCTACTCCTAGTTCCCCTGCTGCTAATGAACCAGGTGTTCCGCTACCTCTTTTTATTTGTAAAGTATTAGCCAACGATCATACCTCCTGAATCTGTATATCCTGTACCATAACATATTTGTTCGTCTTGTTGATATCCTCCTGCATCTGCCACCGCTAAACCAGAAGGTTGTAAATAATATTTTTTTCCTGGTAAAGTATTTAAACTTGCAAAAGAAATTTTAGTAGTTTTTTCTCCACCGTCATTATTAGCTTCTCTATAAAAAAATACAGCTTTTCCATTTGTAGGATTTATTCCCATAGTCGTATAATAATTTCCTTGTTCTCCAGATACAACAAAGTGAGGAAACCCTCTTTGTATAATACTAGTGCCACTTACTACTAAACTAAAAAAAGTTAAAGCGTAAGGCTCTCTATTATTAACATACTTACCTATAAACCTATTAGACAAAGAATCAAAATGTATTCCTAAATCCTCGCTTCTTGCATTATATGCAAATGTGTTTTTAGTTCCCCAAGATATACTATTACTTGTACCTCCTGTTACTGTGCCTACAATAGCATTAATAGGATTAGAGTCACCTGCTCCTAAACTACCTTGAGTACCTTTCCAAGCAATTACTATTTTATTAGTGTTAGAATCAAAAGCTATCCCTTCGTTATTATTTGATGTATAGGAGTTAGCAGATTCATATACAGAATCTGATCCAAATGAAATACTATTAGTAGTGCCTCCTGTTACTGTACCTACTATGGCTGTTCCATAAGAGCTATTACCACTGTCTGTCCATTGCACTACAATTCTGTCTACATTCGTATCATATGTTAGACCTACATTTTGTCGAGCACCACTGTCTACTTGATTTGTTGAACCCCAAGATATACTATTAGTAGTACCTCCTGTCACATTACCTACATAAGCTCTTACATCAGCATTGTTACATCCTGCTGTTACAACTCTACTTGTATCAGGATCAAATATAATACCAACACTGTTAGTAAGTTGTGCTCCACTACCTACTTCTTGAGGTGTTCCCCAAGATATAGCATTAGTTCCTGAAGTTACAGTCCCTACAGCAGAAGTCCAAGCATTGCTGTTACCTCCATCCATATATACTGCTACTACTCTATCAACACTAGTATCATAAGTAAGTCCTATAGGACATCCTGAAATAGAAGCAGATTCAATTACTACAGGAGTTCCTTTTGATATTCCTAAACCAGATAATTGACATACTGTAGCAGTAGGATAGCCATTATTACCTGCATCTTGATAAGCTATAATATATCTATCTGCGTCTGGATCGTATACAACTGATCCATAACTTCCTTGAAAATCATCATTAGGTGTACCTGCATTAACTAAATCTCCAAAACCTAATGTATGTCCTTTTTGGTTTGTTACTGCTTGTCCTTGTAACGATACAGTAACTGAAGCAGCATCTGACACACTTGATTGTGCTATTCCTATATATTTATAATGATTAGAATCTTCAGGAGAAACAGCAAGAAAATATCTGTTCTCTTGATCAAGGTCTAAATAAGTTAATAAAGTATCGCCATTTACTGTATTACACATTATTTCAGTGTTACCGCTTTCATGGTATTCTTCACTTGCATCATCATCATCTTTATAATTTATAACTCTTTGTGGGAATCTACTAGTTTTTATAGATGCCTTTCCATTAGATTTTATAAACACATATTCTACTGTTCCTTGATCAGGAGGAGGAAAACCACTAGGATCTGCTCCTAATTCAGTATGTTGGTTATTTACATAACTAAGAACATAAGATTTTAATATAGGATTATACGCAATACTTCCATGACGGCCATTCATAATTTTACTACCTTGCGTAGAAGTGTCTGTTAAAGTTAAAGGCTCTGACATTAAAGGATCACCCTGTAAAGCACCTGTTTCTGTTCCTGTTTCTCTAGCAAATACAAATCTACCTTTAATTTTGTTATCATCGTCTTCATCTACATAAACAACTAGAGGACCACCATCATCAGGGTTATAGGCCATGCCTACAAATTCAGCATTACCTGCTAAAGTAAGTTGACTATTAGATTCATCTATTTTGTCATCCGTACCACTAGCTTCTCCTATCCTAGCCATAGATACTTTTACATCTTCTCCTGACTCTGTTTCATAGGCATGAAAAATATAATTTGAATTAACATCATATACTGCATCAAGTCTGCTGCCAGAGCTAGGATTATCATCGCTTACTTTTTGAGCTGTTCCTAAAGATACTGTATTCGTAGTACCTCCTGTTACATTAACTGTTTGCGAAAATAATGTGCTGCTTTTTTCATACGTCACTAACGCTTTTTTTTGTATAGGATCATAACAAATAGAAACACCATTTCCAGAAGAACCTGAATCACAAGTAGTTGATGTTCCTACAGCTATAGTATTAGTTGTGCCTCCAGTAACTGTACCAACTGCTACCCTAGTATTACTACCGCTTGTAAGACCTCCTGCTATTAAAACTCTATCAGTGTCTGGATCGTAGCATAAAGCACTACTTGATTCACTAAGAGAACCCCCTTGATCGTTTTCTGCTCCTAAAGTAACTACACCATCTGCTACTTTAACAACCCTAAGAGTATAATCATCTCCATTCTCATCATCTCTATAAGCAACAACAAATCTATTTACTGTAGGAACAAATACAGAATGAGCAAAATTAGAATCTTTTCCTATGCCAACATCTCTAGTATTATATCCTGGTCCTATTGTTTTAACTTTACCACTTGCTTGAATACCTACAGGATCTCCTGCAGATATAGCACCATCTGCTGTAAAACTAGCTTCGATAGCCGATGAGCCTCCTGCTTCAGTAACTTGTGCAGAAGCATTTCCATAATACAATTTTTGATTAGTTGTGTCGATAGCTATTTCTCCTGCTGCTAATGAGCCAGGAGCAGTGCCTCCACGTTTAAATTGTATAGTATTAGCCATGTTTAATAAGTTCCGCCATCAATAGTTGCACCATCAATCGTATCTATGGTTGCAGTGCCATCTATGTAAAGATTTTTAAATTCATAAGAACTTGATCCTAGATCAATGTCATTATCCGTTACTGGAAGAATAGCTCCATCTGTAAAGGTTACTTGACCAGTTCCTCCTACAGTTACCCCTACTAAGGTAGAAGCATAGTATAAACCAACATCTGCATCAGCACTAAAAGCTATAGAAGGAGCACCTGCTGTCCCTGATGCAAATTTTTGTATTCCTGTAAAAGTAATAATACCATCTGCTAAAGTCATTAAATCAGTATCGTCTGTATGACCTATTGTAGTACCATTAATTAATACATTGTCTATGTCTAAAGAACCACCAGATATTAAACCTGTTGTCGTTATATTAGAAGAGCCTGTATCTATAGTACCAAATCCTGAAGTTATAGAACCTCCGTCTAATGCACCTGTAGATGTTATATTTGTTTGTGCTGCAGTAGTTAATGTACCTGCGATATTACCAAAAACTACATTACCTGCTGTACCACTAAATACTTCTGAAGAGTTTGTAGCATCTGCTATAAATGTAAATGCACTTGCAGAATCATCATAACCAAAGAAACCTACTTTAGCAGCAGAGCCTGTATGATATCTAAACTCAATACCTCTGTCTTTGTTATCATCCGAGCCAGGAGCAGTGTCTCCACCTAATGTAAAGATAGGATCATCTATAGTTACTGTAGTAGAGTTTACTGTAGTTGTAGTACCATTTACCGTAAGATCACCACCTACAGTTAAAGCACCTGTAGTTGTTATTGTATCTATATAAGCGTCTTTCCATCTAACACCTGTTGTACCTAAATCAACATCACTATCTGTTTGTGGTCCAAATATATTATCCGCTAAGTATACTTGTTCTACATTAGCTGCATAAAAATGTATTTCATCTGCAGTTTCAAAATCTATTTTTGTTTGATCATCTTCACCAATTTTTATATCAGTTGCTAATAAAGATGTAATTGTTGTTTGAGCTGCGGCTATTTCTAAGTCAATAGTATTGTCACCATCTTGATAAGTTGCAGTAATGCCTGTTTCAGTATTACTTGAGAACATAGCACCTGTTGTATCTGCTATTGTTTCTGCAAGAGTTACACCACCAACTGTAATTGCATCAGCTTCTACAGTACCATCAAAATAAGCATCTTTAAATTGTGCTGTGCCTGAACCTAAATCTATATCATCATCTGTTACAGGAAGTATTGCACCATTAGTTATTTTAACTTGATCAGCACCCTCGGCTCTAAATATAATAGTATTATCTGTAGCAAAATCTATATCATTATCAGCATCTCTACCTATTACTAAGGAAGTATTTGTTATAGAAGTAATACCAGTTTGTGCTGCATCTACAGTAAATGTTAAATCATAAGGATCGCCATCTGTGCCATTATCAGTATCTGTCCAATTTGTTGTAAGACCAGAACCAATAAATTTAACTTCTTTATCTGCAGCTACTGTAACTTCAGTTCCATCATCATCTTCTAATACAAAACTACTTCCGCTTTCATCTGCCCATGATATAGTTCCTGAACCATTTGTTTTAAGAATTTGATTAGCTGAACCATCTGATGTTGGTAATGTTACAGACGTAGTACCAAAACCTATAGCATCTAAATAGGCTGTGCCATCTACATATATATCTTTTAATTCATAACTAGATGAACCGATATCTACGGTATTATCACTTACAGGAAGCAATGCACCTGCACTAGTTAAAGCAATATATTCAGTTAATGTACCATTTAAAGAAGTAGATAAAACAATTTTAGAATCTTGTGTTGAAGCAGTAGCAGTAAATGATTGTTCTTTTTTAACTGCTATTTTAGCAGCATCTACAGTGTTACCACCTGTATCTTCTAGATCAAATCTAAGAGAGGCTATACCTGCAGTGCTTGCAGCATCGCTTTCGTTTTTAAGAATAAGAGCTATAAACTCTCCGTCAGTATCTTGTGTAGATACTGTTGATGCACTGCCTACAGGTTTAAATGTAATATTTTCTCCAGAGCCACCAGTAAAGTGATAGCCGTTTACATTTATAATACCACCAAGTTGTGTTAAGTTAGAAGCATTAGTTATAGCGTCATCTACATATACTTTTCTTGCAGCATCACCATCCGAAGAAGGAGCAGCAAGACCAGTAATTAAATTACTACCCATAGCTAAATTACCACTCATTGTAGTAGCAGCAAGAGTATCTATATTAGCTGTACCATCAATGTATAAATTTTTAAATTCTAAAGAAGATGTACCTAAGTCAATATCATTATCTGTAACTGGCTTAATAGCACCGTCAGCAAAAGTAACTTGAGCAGTACCTCCTGCAGTAAATGACATTTCGTCTGTGCCTGAGAAAAATAAACCTTGGTTTGTATCACTAGCATTTGTAATAACAGGAGCAGAAGCTGATCCATCTGGTAAGGTTAATACACCTGCACTTAATGTAGCACCTACATGTACTTCAAGAGTATCAATGTAAGCAGTTCCATCTATATATAAATCTTTAAACTCTAATGAGCTAGTTCCTAAATCAATATCACTATCTGTTACAGGAACGATTGCACCATCTTGTATTCTTATTTGTTCTACAGCAGAAGAAGATACTTCTACAAAAAAACCGTGTCTGTTATTAGATGTGTCAACAGCTATTTTATTTAATGCGTCTACGTCTGCTATTAATCCTACGTATGCACCTTCTGTAGATGTACCATCGTGATTATGGCCTCCACTAAATGCAAATGCTGCTAGTAATGCATCAAACTCACTGTTCAGTGGGGCTGCTGTGATTGTTTCCCCATCTGCAATACTACTTGAACTTTGTCTTGCGTATCCTGCCATTATCTTACTCCTGCCTCTCCATATTGTACTGCAAACCCAAAAATGGTATATGGATTTGCAGATGCTGTTGTAACAAACTTAAACTGTATAGCGTGCCCTGAACCTTGTATTCCTTGTCTTATAACTGGTTTGGTAGCACCACCATACACAAAACCTGCGGTATTATAAGCTGTTTGCGTATCTCTATATTCTGCGTAACCACCTGATGAACTTATCGTGTAGTCATCAGGACTAGAATAATCAGCATCTAACCAATCATAGTCTGCTGTTACTAAGAAATTATTATCTCCTTCAGGCCTTGTAAATACAGTTATTTGTGAAAATATTTTTCTCTGTTCTGTATTACCAAAATCTAAATAAGGAGATTGAAATACAGCAAAAACATTGTCATCTTGAAATGTTCCTCCCTGCTCTTGTCTGTATACGTAGCCGCTATGATCTCCATGCAGTACGTATTCCTCATCTCCTATGTAACCACTAACTGTACAATTAGCTTGAAAGCCTCTTAACTCACTAAATTCCCAACCTGTCCTTTGATCTGATGTTCTAAGAGCTCCTAAAAATCCTGTTGTATTATTTGCTGTTAGAGTACTCTTACCAAATAAATATCTAAATTGTGATTTTTCTCTTACTACTGTAGAACATAATTGGTTATAATTAAAATCTGTATCTATTAAATTTAATGTTTGTTGTATGTTTTTAGATATAGTAGCTAGTTCAATATCACCTATTCTTTCTGTTGCTTGAATAGTTCTTATACCATCTGGTGCTAAAAATAATACATCACCACCTATCTCTACTATACTATCACTTGCTATACATCCAACACTGTTAGATACTTCTTCTATAACAAAAGAATTTATACTATCTCCTGTTAATTTTCTTATGTTTGTTTTTCCAAATATATAAAGAGCATCTCTAAATCTCTTTAATCCCATTATGTCAAAACCTACATTTATACTCCCTGCACCACTTGCTGCTGTAAAATCACTGTCACTATTTGGTGCAGTAAATACAAGCAATTGTGGTTTTTGGCTCATGCCTGCAAAAAATATTCTATTTTTATATACTTCTGCAAAAGCAGCATTATCTACATCTGATGAACCATTTAATTTTGTCCAACTTGTAGTAACTAATCTCATTGGATAATTAATACCATCCGTTAATATTAAAGATTTATTACCTGTTATTGAGTGGTTTAATCCTCTAACTCTAACTACACTTGTCGCAGATTGACCAGAAGTCAAACTTGTTGTTGCCCATCCTGATCCTGAAACATATTTAAGAACATCGTAATCTGTTCCTGATGCTTCTTTTCTTGCAGCATATATTGCATCATTATAAATAAATAATCCTAATGCTGCTCCTGTTCCTGCAGGTCTATCGTATGATGCATCTAAATATTTGTAACCACTTATTCTTCTATAGCCACCATAAGGTGACACTTCAAAATTAACAAGTCTTGTAGCAGAACCTGGTGCTGTATCACTAAGTGTTAGAAAATCTTCGTTAGTGTATAAACCTCCTCTACAAGGTATTTTTGCTACTGCTAATCTATCAGTCATTGATCACATGCGATACTCTAGTATCCCTCATTCGTATATAACGATTTATTAAGATAGTTCGCATTTTTTCTATACCCTCATCAAAGTTTCTTTTTGACAATGCAGCTAATTCTGCATTATCTCGCATCATGTACAAATGATATATAGCTCCATCAATTAAAGTATTTTTAAATTGTTCTGAAACTTCTGGAACATCTGTAGCTGCTGATAATTCTGTCGCTGTTTTAAAGTATGTGTATTTAATTACATATGCTTTATCTGGTGTTGGACTTACACCTAATTTATAGTCTGGTGTTAGATAAACATACTTAGGAGTGTCGTAGTCTCCTGAGTCTCTCTGTTCATCTTTTTCCATATATCTATCTATATATTCTTGATAGGAAAGAGGAATCAAATGTGTTTCTTTTACATTTAAATCGTCATTTCTATCTATTAATACGGTATCTATATCTATGCTTAAAAACCCTGTGGTTAAAGAATATTCTTTTGTTCCTGCTGTAAGTGTTTGACTTGTTGTAGCATAGGAAAAAGGCCACTCTTGTTCGGACATGAATATGTCTCTTTGAGAATTATTAACTGCATCTTTTGCTAAACCCTGTATACCAACAGCAGTAGAAAAAGTTGAAGTAGTTAATTGTACCTCATTAATTCTTTTTAATGTTTCATTTGTTATATCTAAATAAGTATATGCCATATTTTATTTGTAGGGGAAACGGTACATACCTATCTCCCCTACTCCTAAGTAGTAATTTATGCTAATAAATCTCTGTCTACTATATCTCTTCCTGTTTGTTGGGAAGAAACATCTAAACAGACTGCATAAAGTCTCAGTACTCCACTAACACAAGCTGTGTCGGTAGCTGCAATTTTTACATCAATAGTATCTGCTGTTTCTATTAAAGCTGTAAAAGTATTAGCTGCACCTGTGTTTATGATGTTAGCTTGACCATTTGATCCTGCTGCAAGATAACCAGTTGATGAAATGTCTCCACCATCAACAATGTCATCGCCTGCTGCAAAGTCGATATCTGCTGTTGCAGAACCGCCTGTGAACGCAGTGGTTACGTTAGCACCTGCTGTTAATACAATAGTATTAGCAGGAACTTCTAGTAATTGAAAGATATCACCACTAGTAACATTGGAAAAAGTTCCATCTGATACTAATTTAGCAATGTCTAATTCTTTTTCTAGAACGTAAGCACCTGGGTTTACACTAGCAGGAAAATTGGTGTTTGAGTCAGCACTAACGCCTGTAGTGGATTTAGCTGTTAAGTCATAAGTCGCCATAATATATCTCCTTTACGCTGCGTTATATTTAGCTGTCACAATGCCTTCAGGTCTAAGTATTTTTCTTCCATACATCTGCATTCCTCTGACGATGTCTGAGAATGAATCAGGATCTCTGTAAGATTCTACTTTATTGATCTGAGAAGCAGTAGCAACTGCTGAACTATGTCCACCAACAATCGCACCATAGTTAGAATTTTGGTTTGCTGAACCAGAGGTTGCAGGACCAGTTCCAACTGAAGGTAGGTTGCTTGAAACATATACATCGAAACCATGTAGTTGTCCGACTGCTAAACCACTTTCTAGATCACCTTTATTTCGGTAATCATTGTTAAGTAATCTTGAGTCTTCGTCTGCAAGAATTTCCATGAACACTGGATCTACTACGAGCCATCTTCCGTCTTTATCAACTTGTTGTTGATCAAGAAGTCTACCCATTCTAGCAACCACCTGTAAAGGTGTGGCTGTGGCAGTTGCAACTGCTGTTGCACCTGGTAGCCTAACTGCTAGGGGGATTGAATGATCCCCTGCTGAAGATGTAGTAATGTTTCCAAAACTACTTTTAATCAGCTTCATGGAAGAAAGAAGTTCATCTGTTCCTGCAGTGCCAACAGCTTTAGTACCGCTAACGACATCGTTAACTGCACCTGCTGCTGTGCTTAAAGAGGATTGTTTATATCCAGATAAATATCCTAATACTTCTTGGTCATATTGATCACGGAGTCGATAGCCTGCACGATCTGATGCCATGCTTTCAAAGTTAATATGAGAATGAGCTTCCTCAATGTCATCTATTTTAAAAGCAAAGTAATTTGCCTGGTCAACAGTTAAGCTAAAATCCTCATCGTCTATGTCTTGTGGAACGATTTGAGTACCTCTAGCGTATTCTTTTACTGTTATTTCAGGCTCTTTAATGATACGAACTGTATCACCAAAGTTTGTAATTTCTCCAAAGTAGTCACTATTAGTGATTGATTCAGAAACAGAACTCTTACGAAATGCTTGCTGAACCTTCTGACTGTATATGACTGGAGAGAAATTACCATTAGGTAGGTTTTGATAACCTGACGCTACTTTAAAGGCCATTTTGTATCTCCTATAATAATAATAAGGGCCAACAAACGATAACTCGACATCGTAAGGGCTGATGCATTTTATGGGTGTCTATGCCTAGAGGCCATATCATCAGGTAGCCTGACTTGAATTTCGTTTGATAAAAGGTAGGGTGGGAACATGTCAAACGTATTTGACAACATTCGGCCTACTACGAGTGTAGTATATATGTAACATATATATACAAAAAATAGGTTTTGTCAACCTATATCTATTGTCTAGCAGCTCCGCTTATATCATAAACAAAGTTACCAGAACGAATTGCATTAGCAATAGCTTCTTCATTAGCAGTATATTCTTGTGATGTCATCTTAGCTACATCTGATTCACTAATGGATTCGCTTGCTGTGGCAGAATCAGAAGGTTGTGATCCACCTTTAACAGAAACATTTTGAGCAGCTGACTTAGAAGATTTTCTTTTCTTCTTAATACCTTTATCTGCTTTATATAAATCTATAGCACGTGCCGCAGCTTTTGCATCTGTTTCATTATCGTATAATGCTTTTTGAATATAATCAGGCTGTTCTTCTGCCCAATCATGAAATGTTGGATCATTTCTAATATCTTCAAAATCAGGATGTATAGATAACAATTCTCTTTCAGCTAAATCTCTAGATGATTGTAGTTCTTTTTGAGTTAGATTTTCTAATCTATCTTCAATATTTTTACTCATTTCTTTTGATTTTTTAATAGCAATTGTTTCAATAATCCTAGCAACATCAGGATACTCAGCAGACCATGCATCTAATTCTTCATCAGTCTTAGGTAGCTTAATCTGTTTTTCTGTAGCTTGTGATAACTGTTGCTTTAATGCAACAATTTCTTTATCTTTATCGTCTGCTTGTTTTTGAGAATGTCTTCTAAGATCTCCATATCTTTTCTTAAAAGACTCCTCTTCTGGAGTAGCAGCTACTTCTTCTACTTCTTCCGTAGCAGCAAGACCATTAGATTCTTCTCTAGTTTTTAATTCCTCTTCGGCAGCAAGTTCTTGAGCTGTTGGATCAAGTCTTTTATACCTTGTAGGTTTCTTCATTATTGTGTCACCTGTTTTTTCGTCTTTGGTAACTTTGACTTCTTCGTTAGTTTCTGACATTTTAGTCTCCTTGTATCAGGGCAACCAGTAGCTGTTTACACAGGGTGATCGGTAGCCAATACGCAAAAGTTATCCACCATAACCACTAAATTTGTGATATTGATTTTGATTATGCACAGGTTTTATCTTATCATATAATGTAAGAACAACTGCTAATTCCTCACCTGTAACTTTTGCAAACTCTTTCTGTTGAAATCCTTGTAGTATATTTCTTTCTTGTTCAGTTAATACTGCTGTATTATTTGATCCTGCCATTGCAGGTTTATATGTAGTTAAAACATTTATCTTATCACGATATTCACCTATCTTATCAAATGTTGCATAACCTTTTCCACCTGCAGCTTTATCAGCTAATGCGAACATAGTAAGAACATTTACATCATCATTAACTTTATTCATTAATTGTTGAACTGCGTCTTCTCCTCTAAAACCTTTTCCTACTTGTCCTGGACCAGATAATAGCTCATAATCAAGATCTTTTTTATGGTATTTGTACATGCCTAGCTCATCATAACCGTCAACATAACCGTAACGAAGACCTTCTCTATTACCTACATCAATAAATAATTCTCCACCTATATCAATCTCTAAAGATTCTTCTAAAGCTGCAACATATGATCCAACACTAGCTACTAAACCTTTAGCACCATCTATATTTTCGTCACTTCTTTTTCTAGTCCAAAAACCACCTGATAAAATATCATCTGCATTGTATTCAGGATTATCAAAATTATATGCAGCTTCCCCTACTTTATTAGAAGGAGGACCACTAAATGCTTCTACTAATCCTGCAGCTAGTGCTATCCACACAAGCGGTGTAACTACTGCTGACGATGCAATCCAAGATGTTGTTGCTGCTGTTCCAAAGACACCTCCTGCTGCCATTGTTCCAACAGATGCTCCTAACCCTGCAACGTTTGCAACACTAGGTCCATTTTCTATAATATCGTATAAAGATAGTGCTGCACCTACTGCGGCTAGACCTGTTTTCCAATTCCATACACCAGTTTGACCTGTTGTTACAGCTTCAGCACCAGATGTTACAGCATCTTTAGTTGTTAAACCTTCTTTTAAAGCCTCGCCTGCAGACAGTGCTTCATCCATTGAACCATACTCAACTCCATTAAAAACATATTTTGCATTAGCTCCTTCTCCAATTATACTAATTTGAGATGTAATAGATTTTCCAGCTGCTATATTTTTTGCTGTTTCTGTTAATGTTCCTGCTGCTGCACCTGCTCCGCCACTAGGACCTGTATATCTTATGGCTAGTTTACCATCTTTAAACATTTGCCAATTATCAGGATTAAATACTTCACCAGTAAATATATTTTCGCTTGCCCAAGTAAATGCTTCTCTTGTTATTTGTCCTTGATTAAATAATAAATCTAATGCTCCTATAGTTAAGCCTGCTTTTGCATAAGGGGTTAACTCATCTATTATTTTATCGCCTAAATCTTTTTTATCTCCTCCACCTGTTCCTGGTTTATCCACACCAAAGCCAGGTAAGTTAGCACCCCCTGTATAATCACCACCTACAATGTTTTGTGTTCTAGGACCTTCTGCTGTTATTTTTGTATCAGGCATAGTTACCCTATACTCTTTTCTTTCAGGTGTTATCATAGTGCCTTTAGTAGGATCATCTCTGTCAGGTATAGTTCTAGATCTACCTCTACCTGGTCTAATGATAGGCATAGGATCAACAGGTAGTCTACGAAGGTCATCAGGTAGTGGTCGTGCTCGCATATCTGTTATTTGTTTTTCTTTATCAACCACACCACCTTCTTGTAGATTTACACCTCTAGCAAGTAAAACATCTTTACGTGTTACTTTACCATCACCACTTATATCAGGAAAGCCACCATCTTTAGCTGTTAACATTTTAACAGTTTGTACTTTTACATCACTATCGTCTTTATCTTTTTCTTTGTCTTCCTCTACAGGAATACCATTCTCATCAACTTTCTTTAGTTGGCCTTCATCTTCTAATCCTTCTAAACCTAGTAGAGCTGATTGACGTAAAGATTCATAAGTAGACAAACCATGATAGCGAACTACATTTGCAGGTACAACTAATTCTCCCTCAGATATCTGAGCAGGTATATCATCAGCTACTTCTTTTTCTGTAGCACCAAGTGTATCATCATTGTTTTCAGCTAGTCCACCGTCTGCCATTTGTGGAACTTGTTCAGGAGTTTCTTCTTGAACTCTTGCTTTCATATTTTCTAATCTCATTTTAGCAGATTCTATTCTTCTATCTAAATGAGGTTTACCTGGTTTAAAGAATCTATCTACTAACATAGTTGTCATATCTTCTACACTAGCATTTGGATCACCAAATATGTTTCTTAATTGTTCAGCATTGCCTGCACCAATAACAGATCCTGTATTTATTTCATTTATAAAATAATCTAATTGAGAATTTAAACTGTCTTCTTTGCTATTATCTTTTAAATAAGTATCGTAGTATGGTCTTTGAAAATCTAATTGTAGAATGCCATAACCCTTACCGCCTTCTTGTTGTTGTGTGTGACTAAAGCTACCACCTGTTTCTACATCTATGTTTCCCATAATTGCACTTACAGCAGTATCAGAGTAACCTTCATCTCTTAATCTTTTAATAATAGTCATCTGATTTTCTTCAGACATATTTTCTTTTACAGGTATTACACCTTCTTGAGCAAAGAGTCTTTGCGTATCTTTATATTTATCTAACAAATCTTCTGGGTTGTTTAATTTAGCAACATCTACATTGGTATCTTTTTTACCTCCTGTAGCACCTTGTATGGCTTTCTTTTTTATTTCTTTTTTCTTTTTGTCATCAGTAGTACTGGCATTTCGTAAAGCATCGTTGGGGTTATTGCCCATTACATTAGCTTGTTGCTCACTGATTGTTGCTGTTGGATTTTGCATCTTTTGCCTCTTTCGCTTTCTGATTTACTTCATCCCTCAAGGTAGCAAATCTCTGTAACTCTTGTATGCTTCCTTGAATGGCTAACATCTTAGCGTGATCTGTTTCACGAATAAGATTTTTAACATGTTGCTTTATTCTTTCCTCTGCATATTCAAATAAAGCATCAACACTACTTTTATTATTTACAACTGCT
>Ga0209992_10002595_pt1 | contig 16288 bp, 19 predicted proteins | sample 2SBtaG_2_FD_182564 | JGI IMG/M metagenome (GOLD analysis project Ga0209992, IMG submission 182564) | Deep subsurface microbial communities from Kolumbo volcano to uncover new lineages of life (NeLLi) - 2SBTROV12_ACTIVE470 metaG (SPAdes)... | ecosystem: Environmental > Aquatic > Marine >... | reverse complement strand
TCATCTATTATTCCGCAACAGATGCTGCATGGAACCAGACACTGACCTCTAGCACCGTCACGGTTTTCGGTGCGCATACTGACGATGCGATGGATATTCAGGAAGAATTTCCGGACGGGGAGTCACAAGAAGGAATGCCAACTGAAGACAGTTCAATCGTGCCGGCACCCCTAGAGTCCGCACCTTCCGGATTACTCCGTTAACCTCAACTCATTACCAAGCTCAAGAACTGAAAGCGATCGCAAATTCACTTAGCATCATCAATCATCTGCTTGGTCTTGAGTTCGACCTCATGCGCCACTTGTGCCAGCGAACCATCAGACGATAACGATGCCAGCATCGGTTCCGGTTTAATCATCCCGATTTTGGTCTGACCCTTTTCGGTATACACAGAAATTCGGCAAGGTAGCGCCATGTTCAAACGCATATCAGTGCCCAACACCTTAACCGCCTGCTTCGGGTTACACACTTCAAAAACCTTGCAGTTCTCAGCAAACGCCATCCCTTTGCTGCGCAAGGTGTTGCCCAAATCATGGATGTGCAACACACCAAACTCATGACGGGCAACCGCTGACTCCAAATCGTTTGCTGCCTGTTCGAAACCCTTACTGCTTTCTACGATGTAATACATAACAATCTCCTGTGATAATGTTTGATTTCGTCGCCGGGAAATGCACCATTGTCCAGACAGCCTGTCACCTTGTCCAGCTTGCTTCCAATCATTGCTGTGCTACCCTACATCATATGAAAAATCTGTCCAAAAATATCGCTGCATTATTCACTACCGCCTGGGTCGGCGGCATGTGGGCCACTGGCTATCTTGCAGTCCCGGTATTGTTTTATAGCCAACCGGATAGGCAACTGGCAGGTGTTCTTGCCGGTCAGATGTTTACGCTGACAAGTTATGTCGGCATGGTATGCGGCACTTATCTGGTGGTTTATTACTTTGTCATCGCGGGCAAAAAATTCATGCAATGGATGTTCTTGATCGTAGCGATTATGCTGGCACTGACTTTGGTTGCGCATTTCGGCATTCAACCTGCGATGGCCGACCTCAAGTTTCAAGCCTTACCTGCACTGGTCACACAAAGCGAGTTTGCCGGCCAATTCAGAATACTGCATGGTATTTCCAGTATCTTGTATCTGATTCAAAGTCTGCTGGGTTTGGTATTGGTTATAAAATCCAATCGCAGCTAGCCTCAATACAAAACGGGAGTCATATCGGACAGATATGACTCCCGCTCAACATCAATGAGTAGTTCTGTTACGATTTCAGCGCAACAAACACCTCTTCCAGCATCTTCTTGGCATCACCGAACAACATACGGTTGTTCTCTTTGTAGAAAAGCGGATTATCAATGCCTGCATAGCCAGAAGCCATACCACGCTTCATCATGATAGAGGTCTTAGCCTTCCACACCTCCAGAACCGGCATACCGGCAATGGGGCTCTCCGGGTCTTCCTGCGCTGCAGGATTCACGATGTCATTCGCACCGATCACGATCGAAACATCCGTATCCGGGAAGTCCTCGTTGATCTCATCCATTTCCATGACGATGTCGTAAGGCACTTTCGCTTCGGCAAGCAATACGTTCATGTGTCCCGGCATACGACCTGCTACCGGATGGATGCCGAAGCGCACCTCAACCCCCTGCGCACGCAGGTGCTCGGTGATCTCATTCACCGTATGCTGTGCCTGTGCCACTGCCATACCATAACCCGGCACGATCACCACGCTCTTAGCATCACGCAGTAATTCGGCTGTCTCAAGCGCGGTAATTGACACGACCTCTCCCGCCGGTTCTGCGTCGCCACTGGCTGCTTTCTTCTTGCCACCCCCGGAACCAAATCCACCTGCGATCACGCTGATGAAGTTTCGATTCATTGCACGGCACATAATGTAGGAAAGAATCGCACCGGAAGAACCCACCAGTGCACCGGTAACGATCAGCAAATCATTACTCAGCATGAAGCCCGTTGCTGCTGCTGCCCAACCAGAGTAGCTGTTAAGCATGGACACCACCACAGGCATGTCGGCACCACCGATAGCCATCACCATATGAATACCGAACAGCAAAGCAATTAGGGTCATAATAGTCAATGCCAACATGCCAGCACTGATTGAATCGGCATCCATGAAAACATTACCGAAGTAGATGACAATCAGCAGGCCAGCCAAATTCATAAAGTGACGACCCGGCAGCAACAAAGGCTTGCCGCCGATTTTTGCAGAGAGTTTGCCGAATGCAATGAGAGAACCGGAAAAAGTGATCGCACCAATCAGGATACCGATATATATCTCGATTTCATGAATCGCTTTTTCAGCGTGTGTCAGGTTGGCTGAGGCAGTTGGATCAATATAACTCGCGAATCCCACCAGACAGGCAGCCAAACCGACCAGACTATGCATCAGCGCAACCAACTCCGGCATTTGCGTCATTTTCACCTTACGGGCGGCAAACATGCCGATACTGCCACCGATCACCATAGCAATAATGATCCAGGTAAAACCATCCGCCGAAACTCGAGGCCCAAACATCGTTGCTACTACGGCTAGGGTCATGCCAAGCATGCCGTAAAGATTACCGCGACGTGAAGACTCAGGACTGGAAAGACCGCCGAGGCTCAGTATGAACAAAATAATTGCGCCAATATAGGCAACTGTAGACATGCTTTCAGACATAATAATGATTTCCCTTATTTACGGAACATCGCCAGCATACGCTGGGTCACGGCGAAACCACCGAACATATTGATCGAAGTCAACACGATACCGAATAGTGCCAGCAATCGTATCCAACCATCCGGCCTATCCATGAACTCGCCTAACATTGAGAGCGGCGGTGCAATTTGCACCAGCGCACCAATAGCGATGATGCTACTGATTGCATTGGTCACGCTCATCAGTGGCGTATGCAATGCAGGCGTGACATTCCACACCACCATGTAACCGACGAAGCAGGCGAGGACGAAAACCGTGAAATGTCCGAGGAATGCCGCAGGTGCATAAGCACCGATCAGCCAGAACAACGCCGCACCAATGCCGAAGAAAATCGCCAGCTTAGGGCCCGACATCGGTGGACTCGCTTCACCATGTGCAGGCGGAGGTGCGATTGCAGGCTTGGCCGCCGCCGGCTTGGGGGCAGGCATCTTGATCGGCGGTGCGGGCCAAGTGATGGCGCCACCTTTAACCACTGTCAAGCCGCGAATCGCATCATCTTCCATATTGACATCTATGATGCCGTCCTTGGTCTTGCACAACTCTTCAGTGAGACGGAATAAGTTAGTCGCGTACAGCGTGGATGACTGTCTAGCCAAACGGCTATTCAAATCGGTATAACCGACGATAGTCACACCATGCTTCACGACGGCCTGACCAGGCTCGGTCAATTCGCAGTTTCCGCCCCGCTCAGCCGCCATATCAACGATGACACTGCCGGGTTTCATGCGTTCCACCATTTCGGCAGTAATCAGCTTGGGCGCGGGCTTGCCGGGAATCAGCGCCGTCGTGATGATGATGTCCACGTCCGCAGCCTGCTTGGCGTACATCTCGCGCTGCGCCTGCTGAAAGCCCTCACTCATTACCTTGGCGTAGCCACCGCCACCGCCGCCTTCTTCTTCATATTCAACTTTTACGAATTCGCCGCCCAAGGATTTGACCTGATCGGCAACTTCTGCGCGGGTATCGTTGGCGCGCACGATGGCACCCAGACCGGCCGCGGTACCGATTGCCGCCAGCCCTGCCACACCCGCACCGGCGATGAACACCTTAGCTGGCGGAACTTTGCCCGCAGCAGTAATCTGACCGTTGAAGAAGCGTCCAAAGGCGTTAGCAGCTTCGATAACAGCTCGATAACCCGCAACACCAGCCTGCGAGGTCAATGCATCCATTTTCTGAGCGCGGCTCAACATACGCGGCAACGCGTCGATAGCAAGCACGGTGACCTTTTTCGCGGCCAGTTGATCCATCAACTCCGGATTTTGCGCCGGCCAGATAAAGCCGATCAAAGTACAGCCCTCGCGCATCAGCTCGACTTCGTCACTGGTCGGGACGGTCACTTTGAATACGATGTCGAACCCAGACCATATATTGTCCGCACCCTCGATGATTTCGGCACCAGCAGCACGGTAGGTATCGTCACTGAAGTCCGCACTATTACCTGCGCCGGATTCGACTCCTACCTGAAAACCCAGCTTGATCAGTTTCTCAACGACGTCCGGTACAGTCGCAACACGCTTTTCGCCTGTACTCGTTTCCGCAGGAATTCCTATCCGCATGAATCTCTCCTAAATGTTCTATTTATGAAGCTAGCTGAAAGTAGCTAAGCTATCAATGCTGTACAACCCTAGATGGTGATTATAGCCCATAGGCCAGATAAATCATCCAGCTAAATCACCAATCGGTTCTCGGCTATAATCCCCTAGGATAATCTGCAAGATATTCACGTCAACATGCCCGCCATTCACATATTACCTGACCTGCTCATCAATCAGATCGCCGCCGGCGAAGTCATTGAGCGCCCGGCCTCTGCCCTGAAAGAACTGCTGGAGAACAGTCTGGACGCGGGTGCGAGCAGCATCGAGGTGCAACTGGAAAGCGGCGGTATCAAGATGCTGAGGGTCAGAGACAATGGCAAGGGAATAGAAAAAAACGATATAAAGCTGGCACTTATGCGTCACGCCACCAGCAAAATCGCCTCACTGGATGATTTACAACAGGTCGGCAGCATGGGGTTTCGTGGCGAGGCACTGGCCAGCATGGCAGCGGTTGCACAACTGACTATGACCAGTCGTACGGGCTCAGACACCCATGCATGGCAGGTCGAAGCCTTGGACGGTCAACTCAGCGAACCCATTCCCGCCAGCCAGCCGCAAGGCACCAGCATTGAGTTGCGTGAGATTTATTTCAATACGCCCGCCCGCCGTAAGTTTCTGAAAACAGAGTCTACTGAATTCTCGCACTGTGAAGAAACCTTCAAGCGCAACGCACTATCTAGCCCCCATGTGGCCTTTTCATTGCAACGCAACGGTAAAACGGTTTGGCAACTTCCTGAGCAAACCGCTGCCGAACGTATTAACGCCATTCTGGGCGAAGAATTCGGTCATGCCGCGGTGCCTGTAAAACGACAAGCGGCAAACCTAACTTTGAGCGGGCTGGCTGCCCTACCCGCCTACTCCAAGGCGAATCGTAATGCCCAGTACTTTTTTGTTAATGGGCGTTTCATACGTGACAAAGTCGCCAGCCACGCGCTACGTCAAGCCTATCAGGACATCCTTCACCACCAGCGTCATCCCGCTTTCGTGCTGTTTCTTGAATTGCCACCTGAGCAGGTGGATGTGAATGTACATCCCGCCAAAAGCGAGGTTAGATTCCGCGAGAGTCAGGGTATCCATCAATTCATCTTCCACACTTTACAAGAGGCACTCGCGGTACCCGCCAGCAGTCAAGAAACCCAACCTGCCACACCTCAGCACGCGCCTTCATTTACACCCACACAACAATCCATGCGATTGGGCGTCGCGGAACGTGAAGCAGCCTATCGTCTGTGGGAAGTACAAACGGGAAATCAAGCGGATAACGTAGGATGGGTCGAACGCAGTGACACCCATCAACCGGCAATGCAAGCAAACGATGGGTATCGCGATACTCAACCCAGCCTACCGCAAGACGAGCACCCGCTCGGTTTCGCACTTGCGCAACTCTCCGGCGTATATATCCTTGCGCAAAATTCTCAGGGATTGATCGTGGTCGATATGCATGCCGCGCATGAACGCATCGTCTATGAAAAGCTAAAGAATTCACTGGACAGTGAACAGATCGTTACTCAGCCGCTGCTGATACCCGTGAGTTTTTATACAGAGGCACTGGATGTCGCAACCGTAGAGGCCGAGCAGGATGCGCTACAGACGTTAGGCTTTGATATCGCCCCGCTTTCACCCACCACACTGGCAGTCCGGGCTATGCCGGTGATGTTGAAACAATCCGAGGCAGAAGCCGCCGCGCGTGATGTCATCAACGAATTGCGCGAATTCGGCTCAAGCCGGGCCATGACCGAGCGGCGCGACGAACTGCTTTCCACCCTCGCTTGTCACGGTGCCGTGCGCGCTAACCGCATACTCACCGTGACCGAGATGAATGCATTGTTGCGCGAGATGGAACAGACCGAGCGTTCGGGACAGTGCAACCACGGTCGCCCAACCTGGTTCCAGTTGAGCATGAACGCGCTCGATAAGATGTTCATGCGCGGACAATAGCATTTTGTAATAGAACCTCGCACTTGACTTGTGTATCCTGCAGGATACAATTCATCCATGCTTGCTGACTACTGAAATCTATCTGGACTGGATAAATGCCCTTAAAGACCGCGTGGGACGCGCCCGAATTCAGGTGCGAATTGATCGTTTGGCACACGGCAATCCCGGACATCATCGCAACCTGACTGGTGGAATTTCAGAATTGAAAGTTGATGTCGGACCGGGATATCGCGTGTACTACACCGAACGTAATAACGAGATCATCATCTTGCTGGTCGGTGGCGACAAATCCACCCAGCAGCAAGACATCAAAGCTGCTATTGCACTTGCGAAGACCCTGTAAAGGAAAACGATATGACCAAGACCAAAACATCGACAAAAACGCTACCTTACGACGTAGCAGCGCAACTGCGCACACCCGAAGAAATGGCCAACTACCTTGACGCATGGCTGACCGAAGCACCCGAAGATGCCGCCGGAATCGCCCGAGCACTGGGCGACATCGCCCGTGCCAAGGGGATGTCGCAAGTCGCCCGCGACGCAGGACTCAGCCGTGAAAGCCTCTACAAAGCACTGAGCGAAAACGGCAATCCTAGCTTTGCGACCGTACTAAAAGTCGCGCACGCGCTGGGTGTGCAACTACACGCGCAAACTCACTGAAGCGCGAGATATTTCACCAAGGCAATATGACCTCCACTCCACGCATCGCCTTCGCCAGCTTCACCGACATCGCTTCCCGCAATTTCGTTGCGGAAAGCAGTTTGATGTCGGAGTTTCTGATGCGCGACGAGAAGTTGGAATGAAACCAATTTTAATGTCACCACGCCAACTCCTTCCCCTTTTTAGGGGGAAGGAGTAACTGCTTTTCAAGGGACGACGTTATGAAAATACTGCCCCCTGCCATCTTCCTGATGGGCCCCACTGCCAGCGGTAAAACCGGTGTGGCAGTCGAGTTGATGCAGCAGATGCCTGTCGAGATCATCAGTGTGGATTCCGCGCTGGTGTTTCGCGACATGGATATCGGCACTGCCAAACCTGACGCAGCCACTTTAGCCCGCGCACCACATCACCTGATCGATATTATCGACCCCACCGAAGCTTACTCCGCTGCCGCGTTTCGTACTGATGCGTTGCGACTGATGGAGGACATCACTTCGCGGGGGAAGATTCCCCTGTTGGTGGGCGGCACCATGCTGTACTTCAAAGCATTGCGCGAGGGTCTAAGCGATTTGCCCCCCTCACAGCCGGAGGTACGCGCCGCACTAGATGCTGAGATCGCCGAACACGGCATCGAACATCTGCACCAACAGCTCGCCGCAGTGGATGCCGAGACCGCTGCACGGTTGCAATCTACCGATACTCAACGCATCCAACGTGCGATGGAAATTTATCGTATCACCGGGCAGCCGATGTCCGCCTTGCTAAAAAAACCCTCATCCTCTCCAGCCTCTCTCCCGACCTTCGGCCACCCTCTCCCCCCTAGGGGAGAGGGGTTAGGGGTGAGGGGAGAAAGGCTCGCGGTGAGGGGAGAAAGGCTCGCGGAGAGGGGTGAAATAATTGGGGAAAGTGATCGCTATTCACTACCCTATAGCATCATCCCGATTGCGCTGATCCCTTCACAACGCGCAAAACTTCACGAACGCATCGCCATACGATTCCAGACAATGCTGCAACAAGGTCTGCTGGATGAGCTCACCATGCTGCGCAACAAATATCAGCTGAATGTGAATATGACTTCAATGCGCTGTGTTGGTTATCGACAGGCTTGGCAATTCATGGAGGGTGAAATTGACGAAACACAATTACTGGAAACCGGCCTCGCCGCGACAAGGCAATTAGCCAAGCGGCAACTGACTTGGCTGCGTTCCATGCCCGACAGCATTGAAATCGACTGTCTTTCAACAGACCTTGTTCAGCAGGTAGGCAATATATTGAATGACAAGTTATCTTGAGACACGTAAACCATTAACGTGCTTAGAACCCTGTGCGGAAAATCGGCAAAGCCCGTAAAATGTCTGCCTTATTTATTTTTCTTGCGTTGACTTCATGACTATTCGCACTCGATTCGCACCCAGCCCGACTGGTTATCTACACATAGGCGGGGCTCGCACCGCTTTATTCTCTTGGGCTTATGCCCGCAAGCATGGCGGCGCGTTTGTGTTGCGTGTGGAAGATACTGATGTGGAACGTTCCACACCCGAGGCGGTACAAGCCATTCTGGACGGGATGAATTGGCTGGATTTGAAGTGCGACGAAGGCCCATTTTATCAGATGCAACGTATGGATCGCTATAAGGAAGTGATTCAGAAGTTACTTGACGAAGACTACGCCTACCACTGCTACACCTCTGCCGAAGAGCTCGATGAGATACGAGAAGCACAGCGCGCTCGTGGTGAAAAACCACGCTACGATGGTCGTTGGCGTCCTGAACCGGGTAAGACATTACCTGAGCCGCCTGCCGGTGTGACGCCGGTGGTGCGTTTTAAAAATCCAACCGTAGGCATGGTGGGATGGAAAGACCTGGTAAAAGGCTATATCGGTTTCAGCAATAACGAGCTGGATGATTTAATCATCGCGCGTGGTGATGGCACACCCACTTATAATTTCTGTGTGGTGGTTGATGATCTGGATATGGGGATTACCCACGTGATACGTGGCGACGACCATGTGAATAACACGCCGCGCCAGATCAACATCCTCAAAGCATTGGGCGCTACCGTGCCGCAGTACGCCCATCTGTCCATGATACTGGGCGATGACGGCACCAAGCTTTCCAAACGCCACGGCGCGGTGAGCGTGATGCAATATGACGAGGACGGCTATCTGCCGGAGGCAGTCATCAATTATCTGGGGCGCCTGGGCTGGTCACATGGCGATGAGGAGATATTTTCGGTCGAACAGTTCTGTCAGTGGTTTGATCTAGACCATATCACCCCTTCCGCCGCACAGTTCAATACTGAAAAGCTGAATTGGCTTAACCAGCATTATCTAAAATTGTCTGAAAATGACGACCTTGCTTCACTGGTTCGCCCGCGCCTCGAAGCACGTGGTGTGACAGTAGGCGATGCACCTGATCTGGCAGCAATCGCGGGGCTATACAAAGGCCGCGTCACCACCCTCAACGAAATGGCCGATGCAGCGGAGGTGTTTTACATCGACCTGCATCCCTCTCAGGAATTGCTGGATCAACATCTGTCAGAAGAGGCATTGCCCGCGCTGCGTGAATTTGCTGAGCGACTGGCAGACATTGAATGGCAGACTGCCGTCATAGGCGCACTGATCAAAGAGATCATCGGCAAGCATGGTTTGAAAATGCCCAAATTGGCGATGCCATTACGTGTCATGCTGGTCGGACAAACCCATACACCGTCAGTTGATGCAGTGGTCACCCTATTTCCGCGAGAGTCTGTGCTGGAAAGACTTAATCGATATTTGTAAAATTTATCAATGTCGACTTTACAAGGTCGGAGTGCCTCACTATAATGCGCCCTCTTTCAAGACCCCGGGGGGTATAGCTCAGCTGGGAGAGCGCTTGCATGGCATGCAAGAGGTCAGCGGTTCGATCCCGCTTACCTCCACCAAGAAGAGCAACTTGAAAGTCACGGTCCCCATCGTCTAGAGGCCTAGGACATCGCCCTTTCACGGCGGTAACACGAGTTCGAATCTCGTTGGGGACGCCAAACAAAACAAGGGCTTGCATTGCTGCAAGCCCTTTTGCGTTTGTCATCGAATAACTGATAAAAAAACTTTAATTCGTAAAAGAAATCAAAGTTTTCACTCCTCAGAATTTTTTAGTCCAAGTAAATTTCCACGCAACGTTAACCCTGATTCTGGGGTGTCGCTATATTCAGAGTCATTGGAAACACTTTGTGATCCGCCCAATGATTGGTCCTGAGTATCATCGAGTTTAAAAACACTGACGACATCAACCAGCAACTCCGCTTCTCTCTTCATAGACTCCGCACTGGCGGAAGCTTCTTCAACCAATGCCGTATTCTGCTGGGTAACATGGTCCATCTGAGTAATCGCCTGGTTGACTTGCTCAATGCCAGCACCCTGCTCCTGTGAAGCTGCATCAATCTCTGACATGATGTCGGTGACACGTTTCACCGCCAGAACGACCTCGTTCATCGTCTCACCGGCCTGATCGACTTGCTTGGAACCGCTATCCACTTTACCAACCGAATCATTGATTAATTCTTTAATCTCTTTTGCAGCATCGGCTGAGCGTTGCGCTAAATTACGCACCTCCCCTGCTACCACTGCAAAACCTCGGCCTTGCTCTCCGGCTCTCGCTGCTTCAACAGCAGCGTTCAATGCCAATATGTTGGTTTGAAAAGCGATACCTTCGATGACACTGATAATATCAACGATTTTTTTGGAGCTCGCACTGATAGAAGCCATGGTATCGACAACATCGTTAACTGCTTTACCACCTTTGACGGCAATATCTGAAGCATTCACAGCCAATAGATTAGCTTGTTTGGCATTCTCAGAATTCTGATGCACTGTCGTGGTAAGCTGCTCCATGCTGGATGCAGTCTGTTGCAGACTTGAGGCTTGTACTTCAGTACGATGTGACAGGTCTGCATTGCCTTGTGCTATTTCCTGCGAGGCCGTAGTAATGGAGTCTGTCGTTTCTCGCACTTCGCCTACAATAACCGATAAGCTTAAATTCATGCTCTGAAGCGCTTGCAGTAGTTGGCCTATTTCATCTTCAGAGGTCACTTCTATTTTGGGAGCTATATACTTGACGATCTAAACTTTCCGTCTTTGTACCCCATTCGGTAAGCCTCATAAGGGTCTTTGTGACGCACGACACCAGCTTGACTAATTAACCACTCATCCGGCCTTGCGTTGGATGCTCTGCCCGATTTTGCATCATCATAGCCTTGCTCATATGCACACCCGCAACAGAGATGCCGACCTTTACCGCCTTGATCTTCTGGCAAATTATCAAAAATATGGTCATAACGATGCGTTTCCTTACATATCGAAATACTCATAACTTCCCCTTACTGGCAAATTTTTGCAATTCCCCGAAAGAAAAAACATGCAGCAGTCTATTTTTTCCAGCCTGACCTTTAAGCCAGTTTTCGGAGCCTTTAGAGTAGCCACCGCCATCTAAAACAACAATTGTGGGGTATTCATCCTTTTGGATATTGAGAACTTCAAAGGGATACTTTTCTTCCACGCTCCCAGATGAAGCCTGCCATTTGCACTGGATCACTAACCCATTAGGCCAAACTCTGCTGTTGTAGACCAACAGATCACAACGACGAACTTTCCCATAAATGTCACGCCCGATTTCAACCTGCTTTGCGTAGATCGATTGATCCATTATTCGCATAGGGAATATGATCTCTGGAGGATGCACGTTTTCATAACCACAATCTTCCAGTAGTGCCGCAACTCGATGCTCTAGTTCTTTGCCGCGATTATTTGCAAGCGTACCGCCCGTTACTTTCTTTGTGGCCATGAACTCCCCTAATAGCTTGTTATGAGTAATTCTATAGCATTCTCACGCCCATCAACTTTACAATTGATACTGCGCGGCGCAGACACTTCTATAATGTTATAGCCTTTGTAAAGCTTGCGAATAAAAGGAGTATCACTATTTGAAAGCATAACAAGTGCGCCACTACGAACCCAACCATCAGCAGCATCCTTTAATGCCTTTTGTTTTTCATCATCAAATCCGCCAGCGGAGTAATCGGTGAACGTCCCGTGATAGGGAGGATCGCAATAAACGAAGTCATTATTGCTTGGTTCTATCCTGTTGAATGCACCAAACGTCAAAGAAGCACTTTTTAGAACTTCTGATGCCGCCTTTAAGTTTACTTCATCGCAAATAGCGGGATTTGCGTATTTCCCCATTGGAACATTAAACCGACCGCTTTTATTTACACGATAGAGTCCATTGAAACACGTTTTGTTGAGGTAGATAAACCGCGCAGCAAGGTTAACCGGATCTTTGTTTTCATGCTGCTCACGGACTTTTTTATAATATTCAGCGGAGTGTTTTTTCTTATGTGCTTGCAGCACCTTTATTAGATTTTCGCAATCAGTTTGTACCACCTTATAGGTCAGCATCAACTCCCTATTCACATCAGATAAATGAGCATGATGCTGAATGCGGCTTTCTAGCGCAAAAAATACCGCGCCGCCGCCGAGGAACGGCTCGTAATATTCTTTGAAATTTTCCGGCAAATAAGTGCTTATTTGAGGAATGATTGATCGCTTACCACCAGCCCATTTCAAGAACGGCAGAGCCTTTGCTTTTGGTAGATATGGTGGTTCAGTAATACTGATAATCTCATCTAGTGCGGCTAATTGGCTCATGCTATAAGCTCCTTTCTGGTGAGGCGCGCATTCATTCCGCAACCTAAAAGTGTATTTATTCTCTCCATAGCCGAAAGTTCTTTTGTGTTTTGGCGGAAAGAGAACTCATCAAGGTAGCGTTGCAAATGTTTCCTGCTCCAGTGGTGGTAGGTTCCATAGTGTCCGCGCTTTAACAAAGCCCATATGCTTTCGATGCCGTTTGTGTGGTGAGCACCTCTGACGTATTCACCCGCCGAATGGTTTACTCTGTTCACATCATAAAAATTGTCAAGGGTGCCATATGCTCTACAATCATCGGCATTAACAGTTGAACCCAATGCCACGTTCTGAATAACAACTGGGGTAATAACCGCACTAGCGGCATTCCCAACGTGATACACACGCACTTTTCCGCCCCTCTCTTTAATGCCAAAGGCAACGCTCTTGGTTTTACCTGAGCGACCTTGCGTACCTCCTATTCGCTTGCTGGCATGTTTGTTTTTCTCTTTACCACCGATGTATGTTTCGTCAATTTCAACATCGCCGCCCAACATACCACCGCCAGAAATATTATGTTTTGCTGCCGCGTTGCGTATCCTGTGTAGCATAAACCAAGCTGTTTTTTGAGTAACGCCTATATCTTTAGCAAGCTGCACACTGCTGATACCTTTACAGTGCCCCGTTTCCAGCCAAATAGCGGCAAACCATTTGGGTAACATCTTTAGTGCAGAGTCACCAAAAATAGTACCTACCGTTAGACGGAACACTTTATTACAGTCACCGCAACGATGTCGCTTACCGTCAGAGTAATGGTAGACCTTTCGGAACGAACCGCAGTGAGGGCAGTAAGCGCCATTCTTCCAGCGTATCGCAGCAAGATGCTCAAGGCACTTTTCGACAGTCCCAAATTCTTGCATAAATTCTATGATACTTTTCATGATCTAGCCTCCTATTTGAGATAAATCATATCACGATATTTTAGGATCGTAAAGTATATAGTTCCCTCTATTTTTTGTGTCAGGTCACCCTTTGCAACGGCTTCTGTCACCCCCAAAGCCATCTGCAATGGGTGAAGCACCACGCGTCTTGTAACAATCAAAACGATAAAAAGTAAAAGTGTTCCGAGAATGATCACACTGATATTTAATATCTCGAACATTTCCTGCTGCTGTCGATTATTTGACGACAAGCTGTCAATATATCCCTGCAGAACCTCGTTGAAAGCCGTTGCCATGTCGCCCAATAGCCCGGCTTCATCTGAAACGCCTTCATTCGATCTGGCTGGCAATGCCAAAATATTGTCCAACTGCCTCAGAATCTCATCATAATCAGTTGCAAATTCGTCATTATTTTGCGCTGTTATCCAATCGCGAAGTTCGGACATATGAAGATAGGCATCTTTCAATTCCTGCTGCTTGTGCATAATGGTATCGGGAATTTGATTTTCAACTGCTGAACCATAATGCTGAGCAATGAACGCCGACGATAAAACTACACCTCGTAGCCGGTAGGCTGCCTCGACCGTATTATTTATTGTGTCCGTCTGAACATTGACATAGGCATTCCAACTAGCCAAACCGAGAAAAGACGCTGTACAAGGCACTAGCAATAACGCTAGCTTGAATGAAAATCTCAGATTATTTAGCCATTGCAACAAATGCATGAAACTCCTCCAATTTTGTGAACCGCTTACATACTCAGATCTATTGGCAGTGCCCACACCTTATTCCAGTGTTAGTAATATCCGTATCCCTTCTTTGCCTGAGACGGTTTTCTTGTGAACATAACCGATCGCATCAGGCTTTCTGGATACGATGGAGGCTACCAGAACTTCACGTTTGGTCAATTGGGCATTTCTCGAAGTATTGGTAACGATACGGTTTGCTTCCGATGCTGCTGCACTGCGCGACGACACACCCAACACTTTGGTGGCAAACACCTCCGCCGCTGCTTCTTTAGATGGCAGGTTATACACCATGATCTTGTTACCGTTATCCCAAGTGATGGTTCTGTCCCTATAGATATTCTTCACATCTGATGTTGAAAGGCTTTGTGTGTTGGCACTGTTAACGATAACCACGACCGGCTCAGATAAAGCAGGATTCATAGCGGATAGAAACAGGAATGCCACTAAAGTTAGCTTTTTCATGATATTCCCCCTTGGCTAATCAAAGTTGACCGCAATGCTGACTATACTTTTGTAATAGTCATCTTTGGCAGGATCCTCAAGATTCAGGAGATGGTGCTCCCATTTCAAGACGGTATTCTTGTCTACATGATAGTTAACAAACGCCGTGTTGATTCTTGTTTTGTCATTCTGAACTGTTGATTTTGGCTCAAAATAATCATAACGATATCCCAGTGTCCATTTATTGATGTCATAACTAGGCTGAATGTAATACCCGGTTCTAGTATAAGAAGTGGAAGGTGTTGGTAGAGGCTCATATTCACCCTTGGCATATTCCGCTTTAACCCTAATTGCGCCTAGCTTAGCCAACATATGAACACCATAAGCCGATTTCTGTTCTTCAATTCCAGTAGTAGGATCTAACAAAGTCTTATCCTTATAACCTGTCGCCCCCACCTCAAACCTGTCCAGAACAGGCAATGCTGCATTAACTCTCAATCCAACTGCCTTGCTACTGTTGTAATCCTTGTCGCCAAAAAATGCTTTGGTTTCGCCATTGCCAACGAATAAATCGTAGCTTACAAACGTATTGCCTACAGCGTGCTGTCCTGTAATGGCTGCACCGTCGGTCAACTGTGGGAAAACTTTGCGTATGTGTTGCGGGCGGATTTGTGTCGCGACAAATGGAGGGTAGTGATCCACTGACCAGATACCTGCAGGGGTGAAGAATCGACCCACGCGCAACGTGGTAGAACTACTCAGCATATAGTCCAAATTGACCGCTTCCAGAAAAATTTTTCCTGCAACAGTACTACTTGTAGAACTGCCTTTAATATGAGGTGCATCCTCGAACTCAATCTCAGAGAAGAACTTAAGTTTCTCGTTCACTTGTTTCTTAAACATCAATGACATGTGATGCATGCGGAAGCCGTTTGAGTCGCCTGCCTTGTTGGTAGCCATATACTCAACATCTGTGTATCCCGCTACAGACATTCCCCTTTTGAAGCTGTCTGCGACATCTCGCGTCTCTTCGTTATTTATTTCTATTTGCGCTTCCAGTGCGCGTATGCGCCGTTCAAGGTCCTCAACTGTCGCTGCCTCTCCTATTGCAGGAGCAAGCATCCCCCCCAAGCACACTGAAAATATTGCCATCCTGATTACATGGTTCATTTTCCATCTCCCCTTGTATAGATATACAACAATGACTCAAGCTTGATGCCTTCAACGCAGTGCGGCATGACTACCTGATGTTTTTAGTATACTACAGCCTATTTTCTAGTATTAATGCATTATATTTAATTGAAATTTTTCAACTTTAAACAACATTTACTCAGAGCATATACCTCAACTTCTTGAATACCCATGACGCAGTTTGTTCATACAAAAAAGTACGGGTTTCCTACTGTCATTCACTTAGAATCACCCTGTTGCCACCAAACCTATTTTAAGGATCATGTATGAATAGCGTTATATCCTCAATCGATTTTTTCATTATCGTGATCTATATCGTTGCGACGACGGCCTTCGGAGCATGGTTCGTCAAACGTAGCGGAAGTATGAAAGGCTTTACCCTTGCCGGAAACA
>Ga0209992_10002593_pt1 | contig 16308 bp, 17 predicted proteins | sample 2SBtaG_2_FD_182564 | JGI IMG/M metagenome (GOLD analysis project Ga0209992, IMG submission 182564) | Deep subsurface microbial communities from Kolumbo volcano to uncover new lineages of life (NeLLi) - 2SBTROV12_ACTIVE470 metaG (SPAdes)... | ecosystem: Environmental > Aquatic > Marine >... | reverse complement strand
TAATGATACAATTAATAAAATGTCGCCATGGAATTATGTCAATGCAGATAGAATACAACTTGGTCAAAAGAATCAACAATACTGGAATATACTAGGCGTATCTGTATTAGATTATTTTGATCTGTATAAAAAATTTACTTATGTAAGGCAAGAGTCTTATAAACTAAATTACATTGCCAAGGTAGAACTAGGCGAATCTAAATTAGATAATCCATATGAAACGTTTAAAGATTTCTATACAAAAGACTATCAAAGATTTGTAGAGTATAATATACAAGACGTAGAACTTGTTGATAGACTTGAAGACAAAATGAAACTGATTGAGTTATGCTTGACTATGGCATATGACTACAAAGTAAATTATACAGATGTTTATTCACAAGTAAGATGTTGGGATACATTAATCTATAATCATTTACTTACAAAAGATATTATTATACCACCAAGAGAGGATCAGATAAAAGATTCACAATACGAAGGTGCATATGTAAAAGATCCACAGCTAGGATTACATAACTGGATTGTTTCGTTTGATTTGAACTCACTATATCCGCATTTAATTATGCAATACAATATTAGTCCTGAAACGTTTTTAGGTGTAGAACCTAAAGCAGTAGGCGTAGAAAACTTTTTAGATGAAAAACTAAATCTTAAATGGGCAAAAGATCGTAACGTAACTATCGCACCAAACGGCGCAATGTTTAAAAGAGATAAACAAGGTTTCTTACCTGAACTTATGGAGAAGATGTATACCGAACGTGTAGTATATAAGAAGAAATCTATAGAGGCAAAAAAAGAATTTCAAAAGACAAAAGATCCTATATACAAAAATGAGATTAGTAGATGTCACAATATACAGATGGCAAAAAAGATTTCGCTAAACTCTGCTTATGGCGCAATCGGTAATCAATACTTTAGATACTTTGATGTAAAACAGGCAGAAGCAATTACACTAGGTGGTCAGTTATCTATTCGTTGGATAGAACGTGATGTCAATAGATTTATGAATAAGATTTTAAATACAGATAATGTGAATTATATTGTTGCGTCTGATACAGATTCCATCTATTTAAAACTTGACAAGTTAGTAGAAAAAGTTTGTAAAGATAAAACGCCACAACAGATTACAGATTTTATAAACAAAGCTGCTGAAGAAAAAATACAGAAAGTAATTGATGATAGTTTTGAAAATCTTGCCAAGTATGTAAATGCTTATCAACAGAAAATGATTATGAAACGAGAAGCAATTGCTAACAAAGGTATATGGGTTGCTAAAAAAAGATATATGATGAATGTATTTGATGAAGAAGGTATCAGATTTGATATACCTAAACTAAAAATTATGGGTGTTGAAGCAGTTAAATCATCCACACCTGAAGTTTGTAGAGGCAAAATTAAAGACGCTATTCGTGTGATTATGAATGATAGCGAAGACGCATTGATTAAGTTTGTAACAGACTTTAAAGCAGTATTTAAGACACTCTCGCCAGAGGAGGTTGCCTTTCCTAGAAGTTGTAATAACATTGACAAATATGTTGATAGTAATTCAATCTATAAGAAAGGCACACCTATTCATGTAAAAGGCTCTCTAATATATAATCATAATATACTAAAACATAAATTACAAAGAAAATATCCTATGATTAAAGATGGTGACAAGATTAAATTTTTAATGTTGAAACAACCTAATACAGTTAAAGATACCGTAATATCTTTCTCTACAAAGATACCATATGAATTTGATCTACACAAATATGTAGATTACGATACACAATTTGAAAAAACATTTACTGATCCTCTACGATTTATACTTGACTCGATAGGGTGGAAGTTAGAACGTGAGGCAACACTAGAGGCATTTTTCGGATGATTACTAACCTAATACTTTTTTATCTAACAATTTATGTATTCTTTATATGGGGTCAAAATATAGCAAGAACACCATTAGATACTAAAGTATTTTTAATTATAATGTTATCAATATGGATATTAGCAAAAAATATAACGTGATATATGCAGACCCACCGTGGTCGTTTAAAACATATTCAGACAAAGGCAAAGGTAGAAGTCCTGAAAAACATTATAGCGTTATGACATTTAAAGATATAAAAGATTTGCCTGTAAATAAAATTGCAAATGATGATTCAGTTTTATTAATGTGGGTAGTTGATCCCTTATTAGATAAAGCATTTGAAGTAATTAATGCTTGGGGTTTCAAATACAAAACTGTAGCCTTTACGTGGGCAAAGACAAATAAAAAATCTGAAGGCTTCTTTACAGGTCTAGGTTACTGGACTAGAGGTAATCCAGAGATGTGTTTATTAGCAACAAAAGGTAAACCTAAAAGACTATCAAAGAGTGTGCCACAATTAGTTGTAGAAAAACGTAGAGAACATAGTCGTAAACCAGACATAATGTATAGTCATATAGAGAACTTGTTAGAAGGACCCTATATAGAGATGTTTGCTAGACAACAAAGAGATGGTTGGGATCAGTATGGAAATGAGGTAGATAAGTGGTAGAATTGACATTAGCAATATTTTATGTTATACTAGCCTTTGGTTTTGTAATATGGTTATTAAGAAAGTGGAATGATGAAGTACCTAAGTAAATACGCAGATGAAAATAAATTGCCTGTAATGGATCAACAACAATTTGAAACTGTTACAGATGATATTGGCAAAGTACAATTTAGATTAGACCTTGCAGATTATATTGAAGAACACAGACCTAAATTTCCTCTAAAGGAAATTTCATATGAGGTAATGCGTCAATGTTTTAAATCTTTACAGAAACAAGATGTATGGGAATATGTAAAACCTGTAGAACAATTAGAGAAGAATGTAAAAGAAAAATATGATGATTACAAATATAATTTTAAAGACCATGGTCTAGGTATCATAGACGCACCATCTATATTTAATGATGTGTCAAATTACTTTCATCAACATTTAAGATTGAATTGTGGTAGTTTTGGTTTCAAAGCACCTATAGAAGTATGGGAAAAAGGATCGTCAATAGACATATGGCGTTGTTTAGGTCCTATATGGCGTGGTATCAATGGCATGAAACCAGTAATGGTTGATGGTAGAGAAGAATTAAGAGGTGGTAAATTAGATGATAAAAGTTACATGTCAGCGTTTAGATTGGGTACGTATATTGCAACACAATTTAAACCTAATGTAGCAAAGACAATCTATCAGATGACAAATGCCAAAAGAGTATTAGATACATCATGTGGTTGGGGTGATAGACTTGCAGGTTTCTTTACTAGTGACGCTGAAGAATATATCGGTTGTGATCCTAATCCTAATACTTTCAAACAATATTTAAAACAAGTAGAAACATATAATAGTTTCTTATCTAAACCTAAAAAGGTAACACTATACAATTGTGGTGCTGAAGATTTACCATGGGATAAAATAGATAATATAGATTGTGCATTTACAAGTCCACCATACTTTTCTACAGAAAGATATAACGAGGGTGGTGAGAAAGAAGAAAATCAATCATGGCATAAGTTTGATGAATATTCTAAATGGCGTGATGATTTCTATTTGCCTGTTGCTCAAAAAAGTTTTGAGAGATCAAAACATATGTTTGTAAATATTATGGATCCTAATATTAAAAATAAAAGATATTATTCAAGTGATGAACTAGTTGATAGTTTAAAAGATAACTTTGTAGGTCAGATAGGTATGAGGATTATGCAAAGACCTAAATCAGATAAACTATTTAAAAGTGAAGAAGAAAAAGCAGAGTTTATGAATAGAATATATATTGAGAATGTCTGGTGTTTTTCAAAAGAAAAACTAGATTACTTTAGGCATAGTAGAAGAGCAACCTTATTTTAATGTTAGTAGTAGATGTAGCAATAACGAACTTGTGTAATGCAAGATGTCCTCAATGCGAAAGAACTGATAGAAATGGTCTAGGCACAGTTAGTACTTTACCTTTGACAACGTGGTCACTAAATGATTTTAAAAAAAGATTTACTATTAAGTGTTTAGAAGATATAAGCGAAGTAAGTTTTTGTGGTACATGGGGTGATCCTTTAATGGCAAAGGATATAGAGCCTATTGTACATTATATAATTGATAATAGTAAAGCAAGAATAATGATAACAACAAATGGTAGTATTCGTACAGATAAATTTTATTGGGACCTAGGTATATATTGTGGCAGACGGTTATCTATGGTTATAGATGTTGATGGTATAGATGAACAAATGCACCAGAAATATAGAAGAGGTACATCGCTTAGAAAATCATTAGACGCCTTAACATCTTTATCACAAACTAAAGCAATACCTTTATCACAAAGTATTATATTTAAACATAACGAAGAATATAAAGATCAGATAAAAGAATTAGCGTTATCACATGGCTCACATTTTCATCAACACTATAATAGTGATAGATTTTATGGCAAGAATGAATGGCACTTTATAAATGAGAAAGGTCAAAAAGAATTTTTAGAGAGAACAACCCATGTCTAAAATAGTTTGTCAATGGCGTGAAAACAATAATAGATATATGGTCAATCCAGATGGTCAAGTATTTCAATGTTGTTTCTTAAAAAAGAACTTTGATAAAACAGATGAGCGAGACCACTTTAGAAAAGGATCACATCCTTGGGTTGATGAGTATTTAGAAAACAAAGAAAAATACAATTTAGAAAACCATAGTATGAAAGAAATAGTTGATAGTGAATTGTTTAGTAAGAAACTACCAGACTCATGGAAGAATCCTGACACAGCGCCAGGTCCATGTCAAAGATATTGTAAGGTCAAATAATAAATATGAGTATGGCAATCTCAAAACAATCATATACAGACCTCAAAGAATATTGGGACTATCAAAGATTACTTGAATACAATAGAGAACTACTACAACAAAGGTTATCTAAAGTAAATGAAACAGTTTATGCACAATTCGGGCATATAAACACGGATACTATGTTTGATAAGATATGGATGGATATAAGACACGAGGATTTAGAAACACCTATTGTGGGGTGGGTACCTCAAAATGAGAAATATAGATTTGAATGGGAGTGACAGCTTGACAAATGATGTTAAAATTGATATAATATATACACAAACGGAGAATATAATATGAGTGACTTTTTAAAAGATATAATAAAAGAAACAGGTAATGAATATGCTACACTTGTAAGTGAAGGTGTAGAAGCAGGTGATGTAGATAGTTTTATAGACACAGGCTCTTTGGCGTTTAACGCTTTATTATCTGGTTCAATCTATGGTGGTATGCCATCAAACAAAATAACAGCGATTGCAGGTGAAGCTGCAACAGGTAAAACTTTCTTTGCATTAGGTATTGTAAAAGCATTTTTAGATAAAAACAAAGACGCAGGTGTAATTTACTTTGAGTCAGAAAGTGCATTAACAAAAGAATTAGTTGAGGCTCGTGGTATAGATAGTAAGAGAATGGTCATAGTACCAGTTGCCACAGTACAAGAGTTTAGACATCAATCAATCAAAGTGATTGACAAATACCTAGAACAAGGTGAAGATAAAAGAAAACCTTTGATGTTTGTATTAGATAGTTTAGGAATGTTATCTACTACAAAAGAAATGGAAGATACTGCTGAGGGTAAAGAAACTAGAGATATGACTAGATCGCAAATAGTCAAAGCAGCCTTTAGAGTATTAACTTTAAAACTAGGTAAAGCAAAAGTACCTATGATTATGACTAATCATACATATGATGTTATAGGCTCAATGTTTCCTCAAAAGGAGATGGGCGGTGGTAGTGGATTAAAATACGCTGCAAGTAATATCGTATATCTATCTAAACGTAAAGAGAAAGATGGCAAAGAAATTATAGGTAATATAATTCATTGTAAAAATTACAAATCAAGGTTGACAAAAGAGAATGCTTTGATTGATGTAAGATTAACTTATAAAGATGGCCTTGATAAGTATTATGGTTTATTAGAACTTGCAATTAAGCATGGTATATTTAAATCAGTATCTACAAGGGTAGAGTTACCTGATGGATCAAAACAATATGCAAAAACTATCAATAATGAACCTGATAAATTCTTTACTAAAGATGTTCTCGCTCAAATTGACGAGGCAGCCAAAAAAGAATTCCTCTATGGCGCAGAATAGATATGTCTTTGCTCAACGTGATGTTGATGATTTTAGTTGCATAAAGATTGTTGAAGGCGACTATAAAGATATTATATACACGTATGGACATGTAAAGTTTGCCTCGGAAGAGAATGCTAAAGGTGAGATACCTTTAAAGTTTGATTATGATGTAAAGGTAAATCCTAATAACATTGATACAACAAGTGAAGATTTTAGGAATTACATAGGCGATATATTGATAGAAGTGGTAGAAAAACAATTAGAAGATGGTACAATTAGATTTCAAAAGTGATTATATATGCACGTATAAGAATGTGCTTAATAAACAACAATGTCAGCACTTGATAGATAAGTTTGAGGATTCTCCGACTCAACAGACTAAAACTATCGTAGATAATCATATGTCATTTACTGAAATTAATATTAGTATGCACAATGACTGGAAAGAATATACAAGCATTATCTTTCCTAAACTCCGACAGGTCATTGACAAATATACAAAAGATGTTAATATAGATAATATAAAACAATGGCCAAATAAATTTGGTTTTGAACAGATAAGATTTAAAAAGTATGAACCTAACGGTGAAGATGAATTTAGAGCACACGTGGATGTTACAGACTATAATAGTGCAAGAAGATTTTTAGTTTTTTTTATGTATTTAAATAATAATGATGGAGGCAATACAACATTTCCTGACTATGATATTGAGATTAAACCTGAGGCAGGTAAAGTCTTGGTGTTTCCTCCATTATGGACTTTTAAACATACAGGTGAAAAGCCTATCAATCAACCAAAGTACATTATAGGAAGTTATCTACATTATGTCTGATTTTGAAAAAACATTATTATCTAATCTAATTCATAACGAAGACTTTACCAGAAAAACAATACCTTTTATTAAAGAAGATTTTTTTAGAAATAGAGATGAAGTAACTCTATTTAAAATCATAAATGCTTTTGTTGTTAAGTATAACAACCTACCTACAAAAGAAGCAATCGCTATTGAGTTGTCTAATAACAAAACACTTACCGAAGACGAATTTAAAAATACAAAAACATTATTGAACTCATTGATACATGAGGAAGTTGAACAACAATGGTTGTTAGATACAACAGAAAAATGGTGTAAAGATCGTGCTGTGTATAATGCAGTATTACAAGGTATCAAAATCATTGATGGTAAAGATAAGAAACATACACCAGAGGCAATACCTACTATCTTATCAGACGCATTAGGCGTTTCATTTGATAGACATATAGGGCATGATTATCTTGCCATGACAGATGAGCGATTTGATTATTACCATAGAGTAGAAGAAAGATTAAAGTTTGATTTAAATTATTTCAATCGTATTACAAAAGGTGGTCTACCACCTAAAACACTTAACGTTGCTCTTGCAGGTACTGGTGTTGGTAAATCTTTGTTTATGTGTCATGTTGCAAGTAGTGTAATTGCTCAAGGCAAGAATGTATTGTATATTACATTAGAGATGGCTGAAGAAAGAATTGCTGAAAGAATTGACGCTAATTTATTAGATGTTACAATTGATGATCTTTATGAAATGCCTAAAGAGATATACGATAACAAAACACAAAAGTTACAAAATAAAATTAATGGGCAACTAATTATTAAAGAATACCCTACGGCAGCTGCTCATGCTGGTCATTTTAAATCTTTGATGGATGAACTTGCATTAAAGAAATCATTTAAACCAGATATAGTATTCATTGACTATTTAAATATATGTTCATCAAGTAGATTTAAAGGTGGTAATATATCTTCATATTTTTATGTTAAGGCAATCGCTGAAGAATTAAGAGGTCTTGCAGTACAATATAATGTGCCTATTGTATCTGCTACTCAAACAACCAGATCAGGTTATCTGTCAAGTGATGTTGGTTTAGAAGATACTTCAGAATCATTTGGTCTTCCTGCAACTGCTGACTTCATGTTTGCTCTAATATCAAATGAAGAATTAGAAGAACTAGGTCAGATTAAAGTTAAACAATTAAAGAATAGATACAATGATCCTGCTGTCAATCGTGCATTTATAATCGGTGTAGATAGAAGTAAGATGAGATTATATGATGTAGAACAATCAGCACAACAGATTGTAGATAGTAACCAAGAAAGTAAGGAGAAGATTGAGAAACCATCAGGCCCACAATCTGTGGACGTGTATGATAAGTTTTCAGATTTTAAAGTATAATGAAAGAAGACATAATAAAAGAATTAAAAACAGTTTATGATCCTGAAATGCCATCTGTAGATGTATTTAATTTAGGACTGATTTACGATATTGATATAAAAGAAGACAAGAAAGTTACAATAACTCACACATTGACCTCTATGTTATGCCCAGCAGCCGATATAATAAGTAAGAATATAAAAGAAGCTACTGAACGTGTTGCAGGTGAAGGTAATGTAAAAATTATATTAACACATACTCCACCATTTAGTAGAGATATGTTAAGTGAAGAAGCCAAATTAATACTAAACATGTAGGATAACAATGGCAACAAAAAGAAAAAGAAAACCATCTATCTACTATAAGACAGAAATGGTTAAGTCAAAAGGCGAAATCATATGGCGTTGTGTTGAAATGCCTAGTAAGTTAGTATTACAAGAGTCTTTCTTTGAGGAAGATGTAAAGAAACTTACTAAATTTCAAAACAAAAATAAGACATTTGGTGTCTTTGGTTTTCCACCTTTCTTTGATTGTAGAGGTGAAAAAGAGAAGATATTAGATAAGGGTAGGACAAATTATAATTCTCCTGCTAGAAGCAGAGGTAGAAGCCGTGCATAAATATATGTATGGCAATTCTAAATGGTATTAACGTAAAAGACGCTGAATTTACAGCAATGCAGGAGAAGGCTACTGCCGCTATCTGTAAGCAATCATTTCAAAATAATAAAAAATTTAATTCAGTAAAAGATATAATTAACGATAAAGATACCGTAAAAGAATTAAAAGAAATATTTGTTAAAGACAGAAAACAATTATTTTTTTACAGGATGCCTTTTTCACAAAATATAGAAAAAAACTGGTTTGAAACTTTTGTTAAACAAAATGAAAGAATATTAAAAGAGTTTTCTAACGCAAAATTTACCGTCTTTGATAGAGATGATAAAGATGGTTTTATGATGTGGTTTATGAAAACGATTAGAGATTATTTTAGTATATCAAATAAAGACTCATACAATCCTGCTGATATATGGTTGATTGATAAAAAAGAAGTCAATAGACAAGTCATATTAAAAGAAATAGAAGGACCTAAAGGCACACAAACTATAGAAGAACTTAATCAGATAATGAGAAAGTTATACAAAGAAAGAAAAGTTGTAGGTCTTTCTTTAAAATTAATTTCAGGTGGTCAAGCAAAGTACCAAGAAGTCAATTTAGATGATAAGTTTTTTAAAGCAGTAGAAAATAAAAAAGGTGAGTTTGATTATAATCTTTTAAAAGTTAAGTTTGATCTATCAACATATGGCGTAAAAAAGAATGCTGGTTTTACAACACAAGATTCTGTATTAACTTTAGGTATTAGAGGTACAGAAATAGCAAAGTTTCAAGTTAAAGGTAATACAACATCAAGGTTATCTAATCTAAAAATAGAAGGCACAGGTAAAGGTGAGGCTGCAAGATTAGGTAAGGCACCTTTAGAACTAGTTAGAAAATTAACTGCTGGCAAACCATACAAATCACAATTTATAAATGACGCAAAAAATGAACCACAAAATATAAAACAATTTGACAAACAAGCAAAGATGTGGCAAGGTATGTATGATGAGTTAGTTAGAAATATGAAACAAAAAGGCATACCTTTAGAGGTTAAAATTATGCCTAAAGATTTTACGAAGAATATGCGAATAGCATTTGAGGGTAGAACACCTTGGATTGCTAATAACAAACTACTACAATTAAGGTTTTTACATATGGTTTCTAAATTTAAAAAAGAAGAAATCCATGAGTATATGACCGATCTAATCTTCTTATGCCAGAAGATAGGGCGTAGTGTCTTTCCTTTCGGGCCGTTCGGCAAACTTTATTAGTATAAATAGTCTAGTAAGTAGTGATTTATTAATGGAATTAGTGTGATTTTTCGCTTGACAAAGGCGATAAATTTTGATATAATGGGTATAGTGGAGAGATATGTATAGTTTTAAACAATACTTAAATGAGGCAAAAAATACTCATTTAGAACATTTAGAAGACGAAATTATTAATAACGGATATCAAGGTGGTATCAACGCTATTGAGTTTCTTAAATCAATAAGAAACATGTTAGTAGGATCATCACGTAGAAAATTAAATCTATCTGTTAAATGGGATGGTGCACCTGCTGTATTCTGTGGTGTTAATCCTGAAAACGGCAAATTCTTTGTCGGATCAAAATCTATATTCAACGTAACTCCTAAAATCAATTACACACAATCAGACATTAGAAAAAATCACTCTGGTGGTTTGGTAGATAAACTATCTATCTGTTTAAAAGAACTACCAAAACTTGGCATAAGAGGTGTTGTACAAGGCGACTTGTTATTTACACCAGGAGATATTAAAAAGGTATCTATAAGAGGTGAGGATGCTATTTCATTTACACCTAATACTATAACTTATGCAGTACCAGAAAATACTGATCTTGCTAGAAAAATTATGAGAGCTAAACTAGGTATCATTTTTCACACTACTTACAATGGCAGAAAAATGGCTAATTTAAAAGCAAGCTTTGGCGTCAATGTAAATCGTTTTGCAAAGACGCCATCAGTATTTTATGATGACGCTTCATACAAAGACGCTTCAGGTGTTGCTACATTTACAACAACTGAAAGTGACCAATATGATAGTATGTTAAGAATGGCTATGGGATCATTAGGTAAAGGTAAAAGAATATTAGAACTATTAAGAAGACAGACAAATTTATTATCTGTAGGCGCTAGACTAAAAATATTTTTCAATACAAAAATAAGAGATGGTCAGACTATTGCTAATGTTAAAAATCTACAATCTGATTTTAGAAAATATTATGCGTCCGTATTAGATGATGAGATGTCAAGTAAGAAAACAGCAAACGCTAAAAAGAAATACGAGATGATAAGAAACGATGGTTTAAGATTTATTGATAGTAACGAAAATGATATTTACTTTGCAATCGCAAGTTACATTACACTACAAAGAGTTAAAAACTTTTTAGTTGGCAAAATGAATCAAATTAAATCAATAGGTACTTTCTTACAAAAAGGTAATGGGTTTGAAGTAACAAATCCTGAAGGCTACGTTGCTGTAGATAGAATGGGCAACGCAGTTAAACTAGTAGATAGGTTAGAGTTTAGTACTGCTAACTTTACACTTGCTAAGAACTGGATTAAAGGATGAAAACTTTTAGAGATTTTATATTTGAAAAATTAGGTAGAATGAGAATAGTTATGTTAGGTGGCCCTGGTTCAGGTAAATCAACATATACAGAATACTTAATTAAACATTTTAATATTACACATATCTATCCAGGTGGCATGTTAAGAAAAGAAGTAGAAAAAGGTAGTGAGATAGGACAACAAGTTAAATCAATTATTGATAGAGGTGAATTTGTACCTAATCAAATAGTATTAGATTTAATTACTAAAAAAGTTGAACAATCGCCACAAGGTTATGTGTTAGATGGTTGGCCTAGATATATGCAACAAGTTGAAGACATGGAGAAAGCAGAAATAGGTTATGACTATGCAGTATTTTTAGATGTAAGTAGAGAAGAAGTTATGAGAAGACTACTTGCAAGAGGTAGAGCAGATGATACGGAAGAGATTATAGGTAATAGAATAGAATTATATAAAAAAGAAACAGGTCCTGTAATAGAATATATGAGAAAAAGACCAGGATTTTTAGAAATAAAAGCAGAGGGTGGCACACCTGAAGAAACTGCTAACGAAATTATAAGAAGAATAGAAAATGAAAGTAAATAGTTTTATACAACATTTATCTGAAGGACTTTATGATCCAGGTATATTCAAAGCCTTCTTTCTTGCAGGTGGTCCTGGGTCAGGTAAAACATTTGTTACATCTACTGCCTTTGCAGGTAGTGGTTTGAAATTAGTTAATTCAGACGTTGCATTTGAAAGAGGATTAAAAAAGGCGAACTTATCTTTAAGTATGCCAGATGAAGAAACATATTTTAGAAACATAATAAGAAAAAGTGCAAAAGCATTAACTATATCACAATTAGATAAATATGTAGATGGACGACTTGGTTTAGTTATTGATAGTACTGGTAGAGATTATGATATGATTGCCAGACATCATAACATGCTACAACAAATGGGTTACGATTGTTACATGGTATTTGTGAATACAAGTTTAGAAGTTGCATTGGCAAGAAATGCTAGACGTGAAAGGACTATACCAGAATACATAACAACAAATAGTTGGAATGGTGTTCAAAGTAATATAGGTAAATTTCAAAGACTAATTGGTATGAGGAATTTTATCGTAGTTGATAACAACAAGTCAGATTTAGAATTAACAACACTTACAATGAATAGAGTAAGTAAAGTAGTAAGAAAATTTATTACATCGCCTGTATCAAACTATAGAGCGAAACAATGGATGAAAAAAGAATTAGAGGCTCGTAAAAGATGAGATTTAAAAAGTTTAACGATATAGAAAATATTAGGCACGCTAAGGTAGAAGAAAAGCCTATTAAGAACTATACAGGTAATATAGACGAAGTAAATTGCTCATCACCTAATAAGAACACATCAGCTGCAACTAAAAAAGAAATGGTTGAAATGCAAGGTATGTTCAAACAAAGAAACAAAGCAATAGAACAATCAGTAAAAGACCACGACCCTAAATCGGAATATGCTATAGAAAAATATCTAAAAGAAAATAATTTAGAACTTAATACAAAAGATACAGATAAAATTATTGAATTAGGTGGTGCAGTTGCTAGAAGATTTAAGAACAAGTTTGAAAGAGCAAGACCATATCACCTTGCAGACGCAATGGGTATGAAGTTTGATAGTATGCCTTTAAAATCTGATAGTATGAAAACACCAGCATATCCTAGTGGTCACTCTTTACAAAGTAGATTGATTGCAGAATACTATGCTGAAAAATATCCTGAACACAAAGCAGAACTAATAGATCGTGCTGATGAATGTGGTATGGGTAGAGTATTTGCAGGTTGGCATTATCCATCAGATCACAAAGCAGGTGTTAAATTAGCAAAAGAAATTTATCCTAAAATTAATTTAAGAAAGTCTTTAAAAGAAAGTATAATTGATATACCTAGAAAGACATATGCAAGAGGAGTATTTGATAAAGCAGATACACCTAATCCAGTATTAAAACCATCTGTTAAGAAAATGGCACTAGATGGTATAAAGACATTTGAAAAATTTGGTAAAGTAGTTAAATATACTCTAATCGGTAGTATATTAACAAAACAATATAGGGCTGACGCAGACCTTGACATTAATATCTTATTTGATATACCTGGTTCAAAAGCAGAACAAGAAAAGGTACATGATGAGATTAGAGAATATCAAGGACAGATAAATGGTAAAACTATACCAGGCACAGAGCATCCTATCAACTACTTTTCCATCATAGATCCTGCTACATTTAATAAGGCAAGGGACATGGCTGATGGTACTTTTGATATAGACACTAACAAGTGGATCAAAAAACCAGAACCTGGCACCTTTGAACCTGAAAAATACGTAGCGGATTTTCAGAAGCGTGTTTCTGAAATAGATGTTGTTAAAGGTGAATTAGTACGAGATATGATTGATTATGAGGAATTATCGCAATTGACAAGTGCAGATATAGAAAACTTGTCAGGATTAATTTCTAAAAAGTTAGCTGAGATTAAAGATTCTATTAACACTCTAATTGATATTGGCGACAAAACTTATGCAGACCGAAAGGATGCATTTGACAAAGACATGTCACCAGAAGAAATCAGAAAGTTTGGTGTTAAGAACCGACTTCCTAAAAATGTGATTTATAAAATGTTAGAAAAGTATCATTATCTCAAATTTTTCAAAAAGTTGAACGAGATCATGGAGGATGGTAAAATAACTCCAGATGAACTGAAATCATTATCAAAAATAAAAGAGGCCAAGGGTAGATCAATTGCATTTACCTTTGGCCGATTTAACCCGCCTACAATAGGGCATGAAAAACTTATTAATAAAGTAGCACAACAAAGAACAGATGATTACAGAATTTATTTAAGTAAGAGTGAAGACACGAACAAGAATCCATTGAACGCAAGAGTCAAACTTGCAACAATGAAACAAATGTTTCCTAGACATGCTAGAAACATAATGCTAAACCCTTCAAACATGATATTAGATATTGCTACTGAATTACACAATAGAGGATATTCTAATGTTACGTTTGTTGCAGGTTCAGATAGAGTAAGAGAATTTGATACTATCTTAAAAAAATATAACGGCGTTAAGAGCCGTCATGGTCTATATGACTTTGATAGTATAAATGTTGCAAGTGCTGGTGAAAGAGATCCAGACGCTGATGGTGCAACAGGTATGAGTGCTAGTAAAATGAGGCAGGCTGCTAAAGATAAAGACTTTACAAGTTTCAAAAAAGGTCTTCCGTCTGGCTTTGCTAATACAACAAAGGCACAAGATTTATTTAAGAATGTAAGAAAAGGAATGATGTTGGCTGCTTCATATGATATTGAAGAAGGCACATTAAGATTTAAACCATTTATAACTGCCTCTACAAAAGAGGAGTTAGATAAGATGACATTAAGGGACAAATATATTTCTGAGCAAATGTATGATGTAGGAGATATAGTTGATGACGTAGAGTCAAATATCACTGGTGTTATCATAAGAAGAGGAACAAACTACGTTACATTGGAAGACGAGGACATGAAATTACACAAATGTTGGTTATATAACATAATGGAAACACCTGTCTATCCAGTAAAATTAGAGGAAAGATCAATGAACTTAAAGGAGAAAAGAAAGAATCCGTACGACAAAGAAACGGATCAACCTAAAAAATACGTTGCAGGATTATCAGACAAAGATAAAAAGGCACATGATAAACATTTAGAAAAACAAGGTAAGAAATCAGATAGTGATAAATCTGCCTATGTACAATCGCCTGCTGATAAGAAAGCAAAAACTAAAACATCTAAACATACAAAACGTTTCAAACAAATGTATGGTGAGTTAAAAACAAAGAGAGATGAAAAAGAACCTCAACATAGAGGTAATGAATTTAATGACACAGGAATACCAGAGTCTTACGATATAGGACATGACTATGCAAAATATACATCTTCAATAACTCCAGGTGAAAAACACTATAAAACTACCTTTCAAGGCACATCTTACACCCCTAGCAAACATAGTGATAACTTAATCAATATAAACGCTGAAAAGGAAAAAGAGATGAATAAAAAAGTTGAACTAAAAGACATAGAAGAATGGGCAACTAAAGAAGAAACTATTAATAAATATAAGGAAAGATACGGAGAAGAATGGCAATCTAAAATTGAAGAAACATATAATAAGATGTTCAATAAAGTGATTGACACAAATAGCAATATGCAAGAAGGCAGAATGAAAGAAATCGCTATAGACCTTATGAGTAAAGAAAAAGGTGGACTAGACGCTGAAGAATTTGAAAGAAAATATAGAAAATCTAAAGCAGAGATGAGAAAAGAATTAGGCGCTTCTGAAGGCTTCAAAATGTCATTTAAAGAATTTGCTGAAGAAGTAAATGAGTGGGGAGTATTACCATCTTTAATTACTGAAGCAGAATACCAAGGTAAAAAAGTAAAACTAAACGACCCAATCAGAGGTGGTAGTAAGAAATTTTACGTATATACTAAAAACGAAAAAGGCAACGTAGTCAAAGTATCATTTGGTGATACAACAGGACTTTCAATTAAGAGAGATGATCCTGCAAGACGAAGAAGCTTTAGAGCAAGACACAATTGCGATAATCCAGGACCTAAATGGAAAGCAAGATATTGGTCTTGTTATCAATGGAGAGCGGGAGCAAAGGTAAATAACTAATGACAACAAGATACAGACAAACATGGCACTTGAACGAATTTACGCTTGTTCATGTAGTAAGATATAGAGATCCACTAAACAAAAAAAGATTTGCAGTACCTTTTAAAACAAAAGAAAAGGCACAAGCAA
>Ga0209992_10002592_pt1 | contig 16310 bp, 14 predicted proteins | sample 2SBtaG_2_FD_182564 | JGI IMG/M metagenome (GOLD analysis project Ga0209992, IMG submission 182564) | Deep subsurface microbial communities from Kolumbo volcano to uncover new lineages of life (NeLLi) - 2SBTROV12_ACTIVE470 metaG (SPAdes)... | ecosystem: Environmental > Aquatic > Marine >... | reverse complement strand
TCAACGCGCTTGGCCAGCACGTTCGTGATGGCGGCCGTCAGTGTCGTCTTGCCGTGGTCAACGTGACCGATCGTACCGACGTTCACGTGAGGCTTGTTACGCTGGAAAGTTTCCTTTGCCATGTTTGCTTACCTGCAGGTGTCTCGTTAAAGCTCGTAAATATCTACGTTGGTTTGTTATTCCCAGAAAAGGCCTCATTAATACTGAGATCCTTCTAGAGGAATGTACACTGTCTCGAGGACCCAAAAAATGCTGATTTCCGCATCCCCTATCTGGGCACACTTGAAACATGTGTATGAGCCTCTTCCCGGAATTGAACCGGGGACCCCTTCCTTACCATGGAAGTGCTCTACCGCTGAGCTAAAGAGGCGCTGTGCCGGGTCCCTGAAGTTCCGTCCCTTGGACAGACTCTAGAGCGGGAGACGAGATTCGAACTCGCGACCCTCAGCTTGGAAGGCTGATGCTCTACCAACTGAGCTACTCCCGCTTACACAGCACGAAGCACTCCGATGATGATATTCAAAGGCTGAAAAGGCCTGTTGATACCCGCACGGAATGCGACGATAAAAACAATGGTGTGGACGGGGGAGGATTCGAACCTCCGAAGTCGAAAGACACTGGATTTACAGTCCAGCCCGGTTGACCGCTTCGGTACCCGTCCAATATGTATGTCTGATTTCAGTCAACCCACGACTGATCGTAGGGGAACTGAAAACTCGATTGAGCTGGCAGAGGGACTCGAACCCCCGACCTGCTGATTACAAATCAGCTGCTCTACCAACTGAGCTATGCCAGCAAGGTCTCAATCTGAAGTTCTGGCGTGACCACTAATTCAACGCCATCGTGGTTTTTGGCCAGAAGCGAAATTTACGCCGACCTCTGACCCATGTCAACCACACAGGCCGTAAAGGATCCGTGAAACCGCACATCAGGATGTTGGGACCGGTAGACGACTCCGGCGGTACCTTATCCACTGTATAAGAGCAAACAGGACGATTAATCCGGTTATCACGGTGCCATATCCTCTGAGGTATTCGCTCACCACTTCCCAGTTCTCGCCGACGAACACACCGCCGCCCGTCAGAAGCGCACACCAGAGCAGTGCACTGACCGCGCTCCACAACCACGTCTTTCCAGCAGACATGTGAGCCATTCCGACTGTCAGTGAGATGACCGAGCGTAAGCCACTTAAAAACCGATTGGCCGCAATCAGAAGGAAGCCCCGCTCACGCAACTTCACCCGAACCTTTTCGATTCTGTTCTTCGGTATCCAGCGGTATCTGTTCTCATCCATGATTCCGTTTCCGATTCGGTGCCCGATCGCATACATGGACATAAATCCCAGCGTCCCTCCCACCGTGGCTAGAACGACGACCAACCACGGATCAAGCAAACCGAGACCAGCCATGTACCCTCCGAACACCACAATCATATCGCCGGGAATGGGGGGAATCACATTTTCGACATAGGCGACGAGCAGTACCGTGGAATAGGCCCAGATCGGAGAAAGTCCGGCCATCCATTCAACCATTTCTGCCAGAAAATCTCCCATCACTTCTCTGCTGAACTAATGTGTGGACCTTTTTCAAGGTGTGGAACTACCGTTCGGATCTATCGCTTTTCTATCAGGCAGACCGCGTACGCTGCAATCCCCTCTCCGATCCCCACGAATCCCAATCGCTCGGTGGTCGTCGCCTTCACCGATACAGCGCCCTCTTCGATAGAGAGACAACCTGCAATATTGCGACGCATTTCGTCAATGTGGGATCTCAACTTGGGCGCCTGGGCAGCGACAGTAGCATCCACGTTGACGAGATGAAACCCCTCCTCCTGCAACAAAAATACTGCTTTCTTGAGCAATTCTTGAGAATCAGACCCTTTGTAAGCCTCATCTGTATCGGGAAAGTGGGCTCCGATGTCTCCCATGGCGGCAGCCCCAAAAATTGCGTCCGTGATTGCGTGCAACAGCACATCCGCGTCGGAATGACCATCAAGGCCTTTGTGGAAGTCGATCGTCACACCGCCGAGAATCAGAGGCCGACCTTCGATGAGGCGATGCACATCATATCCAAAACCTACGCGCATACGATTACCTGGTCTCCTGCCCTACGATCTGTTCACGTTCTTCCTGCTGCAGAATCTCTTTCCAGTCGTTCCAGTACCTCGTTGCCGTTTCCCAGTCCTGAGGAGTGGTGATTTTGACATTCAGGGCACAACCCGACACGGGATAGACATTGTGACCCATTCGCTGCACGAGATCCACATCGTCTGTCGCAAGTACATCCTTTTTCAGCGCTTCGTCATGGGCATCTCGCAACCAGTCCGGGCGAAAGCCCTGGGGAGTCTGGACACGGACCAGTTCTTCGCGCGGAACGGTTTCGCCAAAGGAAATATCGTCGTTCTCCGGCAGTTCTATTCTTCGCACCGTGTCCGAGATAGAAATAGCCAGAGAGCACGCACCAAGGCGCCTCGTCGTTTCGATTACAGCAGAAACTCGTGACATCCGTACAAATGGCCGGACCGCATCGTGGACGAGCACAACATCCACTTCATCTGGCACGACTTCCAGGGCCGCACGAACTGAAGCCTGTCGAGAATCTCCACCCTGAACAACTTCCAGTAGTTTGCTGATACCTACGCGCTTCAATTCGAAGCCCAGAGGCATAACGGCATCCTCAGGTGTCGCAACAATTATGTGATCGACCGAAGCGTGCCGCTCGAATACCATGAGGGTCTGAACCAGAACCGACTTTCCACCAAGGACTCTGAACTGCTTCCGGTGCCCGCCAAGACGCGTCCCCTGGCCAGCGGCCGGGATAATAACGGCGACCTGTCCGGATTCGGTCATGGTGTTTTCCCCTGTTGATTTGCTCCACTTCTCAGGAATGATCCTGATCAGATGACGAGCATCGCGTCTCCAAACGAGAACAAGCGATATTTCTCTTTTTTGGCCACTTTGTACGCTTCGATCATGAAATCGTATCCCGCAAATGCTGCAACCAGCATCATGAGCGTGCTCCTCGGCATGTGGAAGTTGGTCAAGAGCCGCTCAGTGATGTGGAATTCGTACTGCGGATAGATGAATTTGTCCGTCCATCCCATGTTTGCCTTCAGCGTGTAGGCCGCCGAAAGGCTCGACTCAATCGCCCTGACAACCGTCGTTCCGACTGCAGTAACCGTATTGGTCGGTGACGTCAATGCGATATTGGCCCGCTCCGCAACGGGAGGTGTCACGTGGTAAAATTCTGAATCCATCCGGTGCTTGGTCAGGTCTTCGACCTCGACGGGCCTGAACGTTCCCAATCCGATGTGAAGCGTAACCGGAAGAATGTCTACTCCCAACTTCTCGAGACCGCCGACCAGCTCGGGTGTGAAATGCAGGCCAGCTGTTGGCGCAGCGACTGCTCCTCTCTCCTCTGCAAACAGCGTCTGATACCGCTCTCTGTCTTCCGGCTCCACGTCGCGTTTCAAGTATGGAGGAATCGGAGTTTCTCCGATCTCATCAATCTTCGCGTACAGGTCTTCATTCGATCCCTCGAAAACGAATCGGATTGTTCGTCCTCGAGAGGTGGTATTGTCAATCACCTCTGCGATCAAACCATTCTCAAAATAGAGTTTATTTCCAATCCTGATCTTCCGCGCGGGATCCACGATAACGTCCCAGAGACGTGATTCAGGATTGAGTTCGCGAAGCAGAAATACCTCGATCCTGGCTCCGGTCTTCTCCTTGTTGCCGAAGAGACGTGCGGGAAACACTTTCGTGTTATTCACCAGCATCACATCGCCTTTGGTGAAGTAGTCGCCGATATCCTTGAACGAGCGATGTTCAATGGACTGATCCGCACGATTCAGGACCATCAATCTTGATGAATCGCGGGGTTCTACCGGGTATTTGGCGACAAGGTTTTTCGGATATTCGTACTCGAATGAGGTGAGCTTCATGCGGCCTTACAGGGCTTGGTTCAAATGTTGGAAATGCGGCTTCCGGGTTTAAAGTGGGTACCGGCGCCGGGCAAAGGCACAGAATATAAGGTCGTTTTCCAGCGGCTCCAAACGAACAACTCTTCAAGAGTCAATTGAATCGAATTTCCTCTTGAACGACGCGAATCCCGTCGCTACTATTGATGCCGTGAGATATCTGCTGCTTATACTGTTTTCCCTTCTGCTTCTCTCCTGCGATCACGGACTTGAGCCTCCAGAGGACCCCGGGTTCGGAAGAATTGAAGGCACGGTCACGTATGTCGGAAACTGGCCTCCGCAGGAAGAACTTCAGGACCTGCGCTTTGTGGCAATGCGGTTTATTCCGCAGGACACGTCGGATTTCTTCAAGCTGAATGAAATGGAGATCAGCGCCGGCCTCGAAACCAACGTGGACTCGGACAGCTTTACCCTCGCTGCAGCAACATCCGGTACCTATTTCTACTCGGGAATTGCCCAGAAATTTGATAGTGATCTACTCTCCTGGAGACCGCTGGGGCTCTACACCGATAATGGAGGCGTGTTCACCGTAACAAGCGGAGAAACGGTTTCCATTTCATTCGTCGTCGACTTCGACGATCCACCCATTTTTCCACCGCGGTAGCACCCCTTTATTCCAAGCGCATAACGATCATTTGAGTCGCTTCCTCATCATAATGCTGCTGGCCCTCACCTTCTGTCCTTTGGCCAGAGGACAGGATACGTCCGGAATCGTTTCAGGAAACGTTTCAGACGAGGACGGCGCCGCGATACCGGGCGTCAATGTCGTTGTGGAGGGAACACTCATCGGGGCGGCCACCAACGTAGAGGGCCACTTTCGCATTGAACAGGTCCCGAGTGGCACCCTCGTTTTGAAGTTCTCTGCGATCGGGTTTTTCGATGATCGGCGAACAGTCAGAATACAGCCGGGTGAGGAAGTCACGGTGTCAGTCGTTCTTCAGCAAAAAATCCTTCTGGCAGACGAAGTCGTCGTCTCTGCTGCCCGACGAGAGCAGCCTGCTCTTTCGGTCCCCGTCAGCGTTTCGATTCTATCCGCGGACGATCTGCTCAGAAGAAACACGATTGTTCTCGACGACGCGCTGAGGACAGTTTCGGGAGTCCACATCCTCGGCAATCAGATTAATATCAGGGGGTCGAGCGGATTCGCGTACAACACCGGAAGCCGGGTCTTGCTGATGCTCGACGGAATGCCCCTGCTGACTCCCGATTCGGACGGAATACCGCTTGAAGCATTGCCCACAACCGAAATCGAACGAGTGGAGGTATTGAAGGGCCCCGGATCCGCACTATACGGCAGTGGGGCGCTTGGAGGCGTGATAAATGTCGTAACGCGAGACATGCCAGACACTCCGGTCACGACCGTCAAGACCTTCGCAGGCGTCTGGGACCCGGTTCGTCACAAGGTGTGGCGGGATGGATGGAGCCATGGCGACGACTATCGCCCGTTCTGGGGAGTATCGGCTTCCCATTCTACCATGCGCTCTCCCGAATTTGGATGGTGGACCAGCTTGACTTTTCGGCGTGATGCCGGATTCAAGGCCCTCTCTGGACGAGATGTATTCCACGGGTTTGCGAAAATGAGCTGGCGCCCCCGCCCATCGCTGAAGCTGGAAACTCTGGTCGGAATGATGGCCCGTCAGCGCGACAACTTCATTTTCTGGAACTCAGCCCGGGATGTCTTGAATCCGGGGCGAGTGAGTTTTGGCGAAGATGCTTCGACGACAGATGACGCTCCAGAGGGGACTCTCGATGACTTTGTAAGACAGATCAGCGTATTGCCCGTGCTGACCCATTTTATTAATTCGAAAGTGTTTTACGAGGTCCGGTTGCGAGGCTTCGGAACGCTCGTACAACCGCTTGACAACGACACGGGAAAACGCAAAGACCTCTCCGACGGTACGATGGGAGCCCGATACGGTGGAGAATTCCAGGGCAATTGGATTCCAAACAACGACCGTAGAGTGGTGCTTGGACTTTCGCGGGACGCGATCACAACCAAAAGCTCGTTTTTCGTAACAAACGACGGTGATGCGCTGGGTGGTCAGCCCGAGATAGCCGTCTTTACTCACGTCGAAGAACAGCTCACTCCATCTCTGCAGCTTGTGGGCGGACTTCGTTTCGACCGATACCGTATTGATGCGTCAGACACTGAATCTCGACTCAGTCCGAAATTGAGCCTTGCCTACCAATGGAGGGCTCAGAATACCCTTCGTCTGGCCTGGGGGCACGGATTCAGGGTGCCTTCATTTGCCGAACGATTCACGGACAACCGTGATTTCCTGCCTATCGTGCGCAATCTGGAATTGAGGCCCGAAACGAGCCAGAGTGTGGAAGCCGGTATCCGGGGCGTGGCCGCTGTGCAGCAGATTGGCGTCGTGTCGTGGGATGTATCCATTTTCAGAAACACCTATCAAGAGTTCATCGAACCGAGACTGGTGACTGCGGAGCAAGCCTTCCAATTCATCAATCTGGATGAAGCTTCAATCCTGGGCGCAGAGACGATGTTGGAATGGAGGACCAGAAGCGGCAGTCTTCAGGCTTCTGTCGGGTATACGTATCTGTCGTCTGAAGAGTCGAGTACCGGAGAAGACCTTCCATTCAGACCGAGGCACCACATCACTACTACTCTGGAAGCGGCGCTGATCGGCTCGTTGCGCGCCGGTGCCGATTTCCGATACACTTCCGTGCCAGACAAAATAGAAAGTGACTTCGCCCGATTCGTGACCGATGCCGAAGTCATGGTCGACACCCGTGTTCTTGACCTGAGACTGTCTTCCGTTCAGGGGCCGTTCAGAATTGCAGCTCTCGTCAACAACGCTCTCGAGTATCACTACGTCGACCGCCCTGCTTTACTGGGCGATCCACGGAGTTTTACGTTGCAGATCACCTGGACTCGGTAGCACCGGGTCTCAAATGCGCGACCCGGTTGCTCCCGGTTCCGAACCTGTTACCATTCCATGCGCTCGCTCAGTGCCGTTATGTGGCGAACATGGTGCAAACTGTGCCAAGCGTACATCTGCAATAGCCCGTCACACGTCATAGGCCCGTTTTCAGGATGCTGAAGTGGGCGAGCAAAATCTTCGGCGCTCATGTTCTCGAGTGTTGCGACCCAACGGCGATGTACCCCCTCCGTCAAGTCCAGCGACACGCTCGGAGGCACGGAAAACGAGTCCTCCAGTTCAGCCCATACGGCTTCGTCATACGCGTTCACCAGTGGGTTGTCCTGCGTGATGGTAAGACGAAAGCGGATATACGCGTTGCAGTGGCTATCGAAAATGTGATGGACAAGCTGACGTACCGTCCAGCCGCCCTCTCGGTACGGTGTATCGTATTGCTCGTCGCTGAAGGAGTCCACGGCAGCTCGAAGCTCGCGGGGACATTCAGCAATCGTTCGAACCAGAGAAGCCCGCTGCTCATCAGACTCGATGGATACGGGAGTGAAACGTCCAATTGGATATTTCAGGTTTTCTAGTTCACTCATATCAGAATGGTTGCATGACGCCCATAGCGGCGGCAATGATGATGACGGCAGCGGCCACATAAAAGCCAATGCCTGAATCAAATCGCTTCGCCAGTGAAGGAAATGCGCCGAGGAAGAGAAATGCGGCGAGTTTAACCCAGACCCACAGAGGCCACGGGAATGAGATCGAGTTACGGGCCAGCAGGCCGAACCCGGCCACCAGGATCAACACCAAACCTATTCCATGAAACATGGATAGAATTTTCGGTCTGTCTTCGGTGGATGATTGGCGTTGAATGACCATTCCGCCAAGAGAAAGGGCGAGCAGAGCGAGGCCACTCACATGAAGGAGGATGTAAAAAGAGTGCGACATATATCTCAGCTGGGTTGAGTTCCGGATCGATCTGGTTGAGGTGAAAATAGGTCAGGGCGATCATGGATCAATGAAGCCGCTTCAAAGATTGTATCGAAAATACCCGGTGCGCTCGACATCCAGTTTGATAGTTGACAGACGTGATGAATTTTCGGGTCCGTGAATTTTGGAGGCTCCGGGGATAGCGGGCCCAGACAAATCACCTGGTCCAGCCTGGCCGCCTCAAGCATTTTCACATCCACCACGATATCCTCCCGCGAAGAGGCATGAACGGGATCAAAAGCAGCCGCCCGATCCAGAATATCCGGTATCCACTTCCCCTTGCTTACCCACTGTCCTGACTCAAATCTCAAACAACATACGCGCTGAAGCATGTCGGAAGGTGCCTTTCGGGATACGCCGATGTCGTCGCGCAGGATTTTCAGCCTCAATTCCAAGTCTGCCACCAATTTCATCGCACGATCCATACGGCCAAGACTTTTTCCGAGCGACAGCACACCCGTACTGATGTTTTTCAGTGATACAGGATCCCAGTCCTGAGAGAGCATCCTGACTGCCTCCGAATTCGTGTCTGTATCTGGATCAATCAACCGGATCCAGGCCAGCGCATCCTTTGAGCGCATAGATTTCGTCACTCGATGGGGGGCTTCTGCAGATGAAAGTCGGTCCGGGACTGATATAATGCAGCAAGAGACAGCGCAGCTTCATCTTCGTAGAGTCCGCCAATGATTGTAAAAGACTCCGGCCTTCTCCGCGAAGGAACGGGTGAGTCTTCAACGGGACCGAAGAAATTGGGCAGGGTCACCAGCGGATGCCCGGTCAGATTGAAATGTAGCCCCCCCTCTCCCCGTGGCATGATGATGGCGTCAAACGACTCGAAAAGCACGTGCATTTTTTTCATCAACAGGGTGCGGGCCCTGCTCGCATTGATGTACGATACGGCTGGCGCGAATTGAGCCGTACGAAACGAATTGGGCCAGGCGCCCTGGTCCTGCCTGACGAGATCGTTGACATCTCCTGAAATCATGAGGTCATCAAACGCGGCAGCGGCCTCCAAAAACAGCATATTGCCAATCGGGGATGCGTTGAATTCTGGAAGCGAGGTCGGTCTCAAGTCTACTCCAGCTTCTCTCATGACGTTCAACACCGCTTTGTCCTGCTCACTCTCGGCACGCCCCTCCAGGAAACCGATCCTCAAATCTGTGACTTGCTTGGACGCGGGCCATGAAAACGGCGTCGTGACTGTAGACGGCTCGAGAGGATCGTGACCATGAATCGCATCGAAAACCAGCGCGCATCCGTTCGCGCTTCGGCACATGGGACCGAGCTTGTCCATGGTCCAACTCAACGCCATGGCTCCCTTCCGACTCACCCGGCCATAAGAAGGACGAAAACCGGTCACGCCGTTTCGATTTGATGGAGAGCTGATTGAACCCCAGGTCTCGGATCCTATGGCAAACCCGACGAGTCCGGCCGATACCGCGGCTCCGGGACCTGCAGACGAACCACTCGATCCCTGTTCGATATTCCATGGATTGTTGGTTCGCCCGCCAAACCAGCGATCGCCGTAAGCCAGGGCCCCAAGCGTCAGTTTTGCCACGAGAACGGCTCCCGCCTCATCCAGTCGACTGACGACGGCTGCATCTTCTTCAAAAACCTGATCCTTGTACGGCATGGCTCCCCAGGTTGTGGGGTATCCCCGAACGGCAAGCAAATCCTTCGCGCCCCATGGAATGCCGTGCAAGGGACCTCGCCAGTGACCGGCGTTCAGTTCAGCGTCTGCAGCGCGCGCCTGTCGGCGCGCGCGATCCTCGGTAAGCGTGACTACACATTCCAGAACAGGGTCATATTTTTTGAGTCGCGAGAGATACAACTCAGTCAACTCACGGGACGTGACTTTGCGTTCCCGTAGAAGGCCGGACAACTGGGGCACGGTCAGGAACGCCAGATCTTCAGCCGAAGCCGGGCGCTCTACCTCATCTGGACGCCAATTGACGGGCACGCGACTTTGAAGCCGGGGGGCGACCTTTCCACCCAGCTGAGGATCAAACGTCATGCTGGGCGGCACGTCATTGGGCAAACGAAGCTCCCTCAGTTCGCGGTAGTCATCAACTGAGTTCTGCAGATCCTCCAACATCATATCGCGTTCTTCGGGCGTGAATGACAGTCCGGCCAACCTTTCAGCCGCCTCGATGTCAGCAACCGTGATTTCGTCCTTTCCCGAAGACTGGGCATACAAAATGCCCGGGAAGAGAGTTGAGGATGCTCCAACGAGAGCGGCAGATTCGAGGAACGCACGTCGAGAAAACCGGGACATGACGAAACGGGGAGGATGACGAAAAAGCGGCGTTAATACTACGCCAATGTAGCGATTGAGCCCCGTTGGGTAAACTATCTCGCCCGCTTGAATTTGTACGCCCGGATTCCGAGCTCACCAATAGATTCCCCACCCGAAAACGGCACCCAGTACAATCCAGCTTCGTCCCCGGTGATGAGGGTACGCGCCTTGACCACGCCACTGACCCTCTTTTCGAACACCGATTCCACGCTACGGATCACGACCGTAAAGCTGTAACTCATGTCGTAGTCGTTGTTGTTGACCACTTTCATGACGACTCCGTCATCTACGCTTTCCTTCTCGGCATAGAAGATGTACTCAACCTCGATTCCATCCTGAATCAGAACCGGGCGCCATGCCCAGTCTGAAGATGTGGTTACAGGTTTCACGTCCTGAGAATGGGCCGTATCAAGACCCGTCAATCCCGACAGAATCAGGAGGCTAAGTAAGCAAGTCGCGAACGGTTGCAGCCACGTTGTCTGCCGTAAAGCCGAATTTCTCAAAAAGCGTTTCTGCAGGTGCGGAAGCACCGAAGTGGTCGATGCCAATAGCACGCCCGCCGGCTCCGAGATAGCGCTCCCAGCCCATCGTGATACCGGCTTCAACCGATACACGCGCCGTAATCGACGGAGGCAACACAGACTCTCGATATGATTCTTCCTGCTTATCAAACAACTCCCAGGATGGCATGGATACTACACGTACTTTCAGACCCTCTTCTGAGAGTAAAGTCGCTGCTTCCAACGCAATTTCTACTTCGCTTCCCGTTGCAATGATGATGGCCTCGGGAAATCCTTCGGCGTCCCTGGCGACATATGCACCCTTGCTCACATCAGTTACCACCTGCGAAGTGTCAGGATTCAGCAGCGGTAGATTTTGACGGGAAAGGGCAAGAAGCGTAGGACCTGTCTTGTTTTCAAGAGCAGAAACCCATGCCCCGGCGGTTTCCGCGCCGTCTGCAGGACGAATGAACGTGCAATTGGGAATAGCACGGAGCGCCATGAAGTGCTCAATGGGCTGATGCGTAGGTCCATCTTCTCCCAGGCCGATGGAATCGTGCGTCAGAACATATGTCACTGGTAGATTCATGAGTGCGCTCAGGCGGATTGCCGGACGCATGTAGTCGGAAAAAACCAGGAAGGTGCCGCAATATGTACGCAGGCCTCCGTGCAACTGCATTCCATTGCAGATTGACGCCATTGCATGCTCGCGAACACCAAAGTAGAAGTATGCCCCGCCCGGATTGTTCGCCTGAAAATCGGTGCGGCCCGGAATATCGGTTTTGTTCGATCCGGTCAAATCGGCCGAGCCTCCTACCAGATTCGGCATGGACGCATCGAGCGCAGCCAAGACCTTCCCGTTTGCTGCACGTGTGGCTGTTGATGAACCGGCTTCGAACGAAGGCATCAACGAAGACAGATCCGAAGGCAAATCCCCCTTGTTCCAGTGCAGCCACTGGGCTGCGAGATCAGGATACTCGGTCGCGTACTCCTGCATCATGTCCTCCCATGCCTCGCGGGCCTCACGGCCTCGCTCGGCAATCTCACCCATATGCTGCTTTACGTCATCTGGAACATAAAAAGTCGGCTCTTCAGGCCAATCAAGTGCCTTCTTGGTGAGCGCAATCTCATCCGGGCCGAGCGGCGAGCCGTGTGATGATGAAGTCCCCGCTTTGTTAGGGCTACCGTATCCGATGATGGTCCGAACCCTGATCAGGGTCGGCTTTTCCGTTTCCTGTTTGGCCGTTCGGATCGCATCGTCAATTGCCTCGACGTCGTTGCCATCAGCGATATCGAGGACCTGGAACCCGTAGGACTCAAAACGCGCAGTCACGTCCTCGGTGTAGGACAGTTCGGTAGATCCGTCAATCGAAATTTTATTGTCATCATAGAGATAGATCAACTTCCCGAGTCCAAGGTGACCGGCCCAAGAGGCAGCCTCGTGCGATATTCCCTCCATCAGATCGCCGTCAGAAACGATGGCAATCGTGTGATGATCTACGACGTCGAAACCAGGTCGATTGAATCGGGCCGCGAGGAACGACTCGGCAATTGCCATCCCCACCGCATTCGTGAGTCCCTGACCGAGCGGCCCGGTGGTTGTCTCGATTCCCGCAGTGTGAAAGTTTTCGGGATGTCCCGGTGTCCGGCTACCCCACTGTCGAAAGTCCTTCAAATCCTCCAGGGTCAGATCGAATCCGGAAAGATGAAGCAAACCGTAGAGCAACATCGAGCCGTGTCCGGCGCTCAGAACGAAGCGATCCCTGTTGGCCCAGTCAGGCTGGGTCGGATCGAGAGTCAGATGGCGGTGCCAGGCGGCATAAGCCATTGGGGCTGCTCCCATAGGCATCCCGGGATGCCCGGAATTCGCTTTTTGCACCGCATCGACGGCAAGAAAACGAATCGTGTTTACGGAAAAATCAGAAATGGAGGTTTCAACAGTCACAGCAGAGACTTCGGTGTGCATCTGAAATGTCGGATTGGGTCAATCGTGGAGGACATCAACGTAGGATCGATGCGGCCGTGAACCGGCTGCAGACTCGATCCGGGAATTGTACCCAAAACTACAAAATCGAACGACTGAAAGGGACCTCCGGAACCGAGCAGTTATGCACAATCCGCACCGAGGCAGAACGCCTTATCCCTCAGGCGCGAAACCAGCCCATTTCCATCTGACATGAATGCCGGGGTCCGTCTATCCTTCCGATTTCTCGTTGGCCGCTTCAGCGATAAGCTGATTGAGACACGCCCGTGATTTCGACTCACCGTTGATGAATTTGCCATTGATCATGACAGTAGGCGTTCCGCTCACGCCGAGGTCTGAAATCTCCTGGCGACGCTCGAGAATCATTCGCTGATTCAGTCCTTTTTCCAGTCGCCCGCGAAATACGTCGGCCTCCAATCCGATTTCGACTGCGAGGGCCACCAGTTCATCCACTGACATCCCGCCTGGTTTCTGATGATCGTACTGGGCGTCAAGCATCTCAAAATAAAGATCATCCTGTCCGGCTACGAAAAGTGCCTCAGTCTGCGCCAGGGAATACTGCCAGAGAACAAATGGAATCATGAAAAACCGTGCGTGCTGGCCGTTATCGTCAACGACCTGCTTCATGATGGGGTGGAATGACTTGCAATGTGGACAATTTGGATCGAAATACTCTATTACAGTCACATCAGCGTCGAAATTACCCAGATAAGGGTCTCCGAACATTATCAAACGCATGTAGTCTCCAACCTCGGCAACGTCGGCATTGTATCCACATTCCAGAACGGGATCCACATGCGGTGAGTCGGCGGAAAGGAAGAACACCGAAAAAATGAGAGCCAGAAGAAGGGAAAGAGCGGAAATCCGAAGTTTCATGGCTGTTTGGGGCTGTTTTAATGACTGAACCGAGATGCAGGGTCCGGTTATCGGGATTGCCCTCAGAAACCCGACAGAATCCGGTTTGATCCGCCTTTATCGTACTCTTTCACGCTCTCGTCAATGGTTTCTTTCATAGATTCCACCTAACACCGAATGGCTGCAATTGTATGCAGGAATACTTCCAGAACGAGTATGCCGTTAACCTGTTGATCACAGTGTTGATCTTGGTAGTGGCATTTCTGATCGTCAAGATCGGGCACCGGATCTCAAGCCGATATTTTGAGGATCCGGAGCGAATCTATCGGTCGACGAAATCGACGCGACGGTTGGCAATGTTTCTCTCGGTTGTATCGATCGTCATCGTCTGGTCTCCCGGATTTGGCGACCTGTTAACCCTGCTGACTGTCATCGGCGCCGGTATGGCCATCGCCTTACGTGAGGTACTGCTGGCTATCGGTGGTTGGGCCCGAATCACACTTCTGACCTCTTTCAAGGAAGGGGATCGCATAGAGATCAACGGCCTTCGTGGAGATGTCATCGACGTCCGAGTCATGCGTACGACCATGATGGAAATCGGTGGCTGGGTGGATGCCGATCAGAGCACAGGCAGAATCGTCCACTTCCCCAACAGCTGGGTCTTTCAACATGCAGTCTACAATTACACCCGCTCGTTCAAGTTTATCTGGAACGAATTGAGCATGACTGTCACTTTCCGAAGTGACTGGCGTGCTGCGCGCGATATCATGATGAAGTATGCCGAAGAATCGGCGGCCATCGTTGAGCAGCAAGCTCGAAGCGAGATTCATCAAATTTCGCGCGAGTTCCTGATCCACTATTCCATTCTGACGCCATTCGTTTATGTTCGCGTCCTAGAGGACGGAGTCCTGCTCACCCTGAGGTACTTGTGCGAAGCTAGAAAACGCCGTGGTTCGGAGCATGCCCTGACTGTCGTCATTCTGGATGATTTCAGGACTCATCCTGAAATCGAGCTCGCTCATCGAGTCCTAGCCACGATGCCGCCTGGAGCGAGTCAGTGGGAATCTGTACCTCCAAAATCTCCGGGAGAACAATCCCCAGCATTTTAGTCGGACTTTTTTGGGGGTAAAATCGGGTCTCAGCGGCGCGAAGGATAGGGCCGGTTTTTCTCTGACTGTTGCCTCATCTTTGCCTCACCCCTATCTTCATGCCGTGATCAAACAAAACACACATATCCTGATTGTCTCCAGCGGCTGGTGGTGGAGCCCATCGAATGGGTGTGTGCCTGCATAATCGAACATTTTCTTCCAGCCGAAGAGACTTTCCGAATGCGCCGCCCGTTACCAACCGTGACGGGCTTTTTTAATGCCCACGCTTTTTAACCAGACGCCTGCTACACACTCAATCATTCAATCGATCCATTCATGATCACGCTTGAGGAATTCTCCGACCAGGTGAATGCTGCTCGCCCCGAGGGGAATGAGAAAGTAATCGTGCCCGTCCACAAACGACTGAGCGCAGACTTACTGACTCCGGTGAGTGCATATATGCAACTGCGCCGTGGCGCACGGCAGCCGTTTCTCCTGGAATCGGTCGAGGGAGGTGAAAAGCTTGCCAGGTACTCGTTTCTGGGGAAAGATCCGTATCTGACTGTTCGTGCCCAGGGAAGCACAACTCACATTGAGTTCAGCGACGGATCAAATGAATCGCGTGATGAATCGGTCTTCAAGGTGCTGGCCGAGCTAATGGGCCGATACAAGGAAGTGGTCACCGAAGGGCTCCCGCGGCTGACGGGCGGCGCCGTTGGCTATTTCTCGTATGATTGTATCCGTCTGATCGAGCGTATTCCAGATGACAATCCATCCGATATCGAGGCCCCGGATGCAATGTGGTGTTTTTACGACTGCATTGCCGCCTTTGATCACCTGAAGCATCAACTCGTGCTCATCGTCAGTGCGTTTGTCAAACCTGGAACCGACTTGAAAGAGGCCTATGATGAGGCCGTTGGGAAGCTTTCAGAAATGGAATCCACGTTTGCGACGGCCTTGAGTGCGGGCTCGTCCCGAGTAACACTCAAGGGAGAGGTCACATCCAATTTCGAAAGGGAAGATTTTGAATCTGCCGTAGAGCGGGCAAAAAGATACATCTACGAAGGTGACATCTTTCAGGTGGTCCTGAGCCAGCGATTTTCCTCTGAATACTCAGGAGACCCCTTCAATCTGTATCGGGCACTTCGACAGGTCAATCCTTCACCTTATCTGTTCTATCTCGACTTCTCTGAATTCAAATTGATCGGCTCCTCTCCAGAAGTCCTGGTACGGGTCGAGGACTCAAGAGCTGAGCTTCTTCCCATCGCGGGCACTCGCCCACGAGGCGCAAACATGAAGGAAGATGCAGCTTATGCTCGTGAACTCCTCGACGATGAAAAGGAACGAGCAGAACACCTGATGCTCGTTGATCTGGGGCGCAACGACCTTGGTCGAATAAGTGAGTTCGGCACAGTAGAAGTCGAAGAGTATGCCTACATCGAGCGATATTCGCACGTGATGCACATCGTGTCTTCCATCGCATCCAGGTTGGCGACCGGAAAAAACCCCCTTCAGGCTCTGGAAGCGTGTTTTCCGGCCGGTACTGTGAGCGGTGCTCCCAAAGTCAGGGCAATGGAAATCATCGACGAGCTGGAACCATCACGCAGGGGTGTCTACGCCGGTGCCGTCGGGTATCTCGATTTCCGTGGAAACCTGGATACATGTATCACGATCCGCACGATGCTCGTCACTGACGACAGGGTCCACATTCAAGCGGGTGCGGGAATCGTGGCG
>Ga0209992_10002588_pt1 | contig 16337 bp, 17 predicted proteins | sample 2SBtaG_2_FD_182564 | JGI IMG/M metagenome (GOLD analysis project Ga0209992, IMG submission 182564) | Deep subsurface microbial communities from Kolumbo volcano to uncover new lineages of life (NeLLi) - 2SBTROV12_ACTIVE470 metaG (SPAdes)... | ecosystem: Environmental > Aquatic > Marine >... | reverse complement strand
GTGCTGTTGAAACTTTCATCCGCCAACCGTTTGAAATGGCTGGATGATCTGTTATGGACCCAGAATGACACCGGATTTTTGGCGCATGGGATTGCGGATCGGGATCGGTCGGATATGCAGCCGGTATTGCTGACACTCAGCGATGAAAACACCAATCACGCCGAGATCATGATGGCGGTTGATGGCTGTGATGTCAGAGCTGCGGAATGTCAGGGCTACCAGCGCGTTTGCGTGATATTTGACGGCAATGATCCGGCGGCGCTGGAAGTGGCGCGTGGCCAGTGGAAAACCCTGACAGACGCCGGATTACCGGCGAAATACTGGTCACAGGAGAGCGGCAACTGGCAGGCAAAGGCGCAAAAGAACCAGCCCTGAACCAAAAAGCCGCCCGGGCGAAATTCTGATGGAATTGAACCGAAAATCGGGATATATCCCTGAACGATACCGTTTCTTGAAAACCCGATGGTGACTGATGGCGACAGCCAGTCTGCCGATGTATGATATGGACGCGACCCGTGACTCCAACGATGTGTTTTGGGCCGCACTGGCGCGTGAACTGCGCCGTCACGGATTTTCGGGTGTGCCGGATCAACTGACACGCGGTTGCGCAGTCTCTGAACTTTGGGATGATCCGGATCTGTTTTTCAGCCAGTGCTGCGGCTTTGACGTGATCGCGCGGCACAAGGAAACCCTGCGCCCGATTGCAACACCGCTCTATTCCGCGCCTGGTTGTTCGGATGGCAACTACAGCAGCCAGATCATCGTTCGACAGCACAGCCCGTTCAAAGACGTTCGTGACATGATCGGCACACGTGCCGCAATCAACGGGCCGGAAAGTCATTCCGGCATGAGCGCGCTGCGCCATCTGATCTCGCAACGCCACGGGGCGGGGGATTTTTTCGCCACATTGACCGTCAGCGGCAGCCATTTTGCCAGTCTTGAACTGGTGCAAAATGGGCAGGTGGATGTGGCCGCGATTGACAGCGTGACGCTGGCACTGTTGCAAATAAAATACCCCGAAACGCTGGATGGCATTAAGGTGCTGGGCAGCACTTATCCAGCGCCTGCACCACCCTTTGTTGTCAGCGCGCAGATGCCTGAGGCGCAGGTTGTACAGGTACAAAATGCGCTGCAGAAGGTGTTTGAGGATGAAAAACTTGCCCCGTGCCGCACCCGGCTTCTGCTTAAGGGCGTCACCTTGACAACAGCCGAAGATTACTGGGTTCTGGAGGCCTTTCAGGACCACGCGATCAAGCGCGGGTTTATGATGGTGGGGTAAGAACAGGGATTGGAAGGCAGATGCCACGAATTAAGAACGGGCCCGGTGCGCCGAACTGGATGATTTTGGTTGGCGGAATGGTTCAGGAGCCCGCGCACGGGGACGTTGAAGACCTTACCGCCTTGCCGGGCCCTCCAAGCTTTTTACGCGCGCTGTTCAAAGACCTCTGCGGCGTTGACGTTTCACAGCACAAGAAATTGGCGGCTGGCGGCGGCGTTAAGGAAGAAGGCGTACACGAATCCAGATTTATCTGCGGAACCGACGAAACTGGATACGAACAGCACAAAACGGTTTTTACTGAATCGTCGGACTTTCCCGTTGTGGTGGACCTCAAAACATTTGGTTTGCCGGGAATAGAAATGGTCTGGCACTATGATCTGACCTATCAGGGCCAGCTTGGGCATTGCGGATTTCGTCACCGCCATTTGCGGGCCCGTTTTGACAGCGCACCGGCAAAAGCCCGGTTTGAAAAGATTTGGGTCAAGGTATTTGATGTGCATCCGGAATTTGGGCGCTAAACTTCAATAAAATTGCCCTGTATCATTGCTAAGATCAACCCCGCGGCACATCATGGGAAAATGGTGAATGTTTGTTACCCACCGTATTTTAACCAAATCATCAATTTCAGCCAGAGAGCGAAAGCCCCCTCACCGGGTCAAAAACAACGTGTCACCGGTGATCTCGATACTGGAAAACCGCGACAGGTAGGTCATGCCAAGCAGGGACGTGTCCAGTTCACCGTCATTCACCCATGCGGTGACGTTCTGGTCTGCGAAATCGCCCAGACGTACAGTTTTCAGCTTTACCCGTGCGGTGCGCACCTGTCCGTTGGCGGTGTTGGCAATGCCGAGGTACAGCAGGTTTTCAGGCTCAAACCCGACCGCCTGCGCGTCTGCACGGCTGAGCACCACGCCGGTGGCCCCGGTGTCGATCACAAAATCAATGTCCACACCGTTCACATCCAGCGTCAGGTAAAAATGCCGGTCTGCGGCGCGGGCAAGCGCAAAACGCTCGCCGTCAAAAACCGCTGCCTGCCGCGGAAACACCGTGCTTTGCAGGTCGTCTTTAAAGCCGTACAACACCACAACGCCCAAAAACAACAGCACCCACAACAGCGCCTGTTGCAGTGCCTGGGTCAGCCGGTGGCGATAGCGGGCAAATACCCAGGCGCTGATGGCCACGCCCAAAACCAGCAGGTAAATCAGGCTGGCGGTATCGTCACCACTCATGCTTTGGCGGCTTCCAGCCGTTCCACCGCTTTCACCCACAGATCGCCGGCGCGTTTCTGGGCCGCCTGCAATTCACTGTGTTTCATTTGCAAATCCTTCACTCGTGCAGCGTTTTCGCCATTGTAAAGATCGGGATTGGCAAGGCTTTTATCAAGACGTGTCTGCATATCTTCCAGTTTGGCCAACCGGTCTTCACAGGTCTTGACATCCGCTTGAAGTGGCTGAATGTTGGTTTTTTTGCCGGTTCCCGTGGTGCGCGGCGGCGGTGGGGTCTTGGCGGTTTCTTTTGCCGGTTTGCCAGCTGCACCCCTTTGGGACAGCAGCAAATTACGATAGGCGTTCATGTCCTCGTCATAAACGTTCACCTGACCGCCCTGCACCAGCCACAGACGATCCGCCGCCAGTGAAATCAGATGCGGGTCGTGGCTGACAAGAATGACAGCCCCGGTATAGTCGTTCAGCGCCATCACCAGCGCCTCGCGGCTTTCAATATCAAGGTGGTTGGTGGGCTCGTCCAAAATCAGGATGTGCGGCGCATCAATGGTGGCAATCAAAAGTGACAGACGGGATTTTTGCCCGCCAGACAATTTGCGCACAACTATATCCGCCTGATCAGGCCCCAGTCCACCCGCAGCCAGCCGCGCCCGCTGGCGGGCCGGTGTTTCCTGTGGGCGCAATGTGCGGATGTGCTGAAGCGGCGTGTCGTCAAGGTCAAGCTCGTCCACCTGATGCTGAGCAAAATAGCCAACCCGCAGTTTGGAAGAGGCATGGATGCGCCCCGTCATGGGCTTAAGACGCCCGGCCAGCAGCTTGGATAAGGTGGATTTCCCCTCTCCGTTTGCCCCCAACAGGGCGATGCGGTCGTCCTGGTCTATACGCAGATCAAGACCGCGCAACACTGGCGTGCCGTCATAACCAACCGCAACATCTTCCAGCTTGATAATCGGTGGTGACAATTCTTCGGGCGACGGAAAGTTGAACGCCAGGGTGCCGGACTGCCTGTCATCGGCAATCGGTGTCATGCGGGCGATCATTTTCAGGCGCGATTGTGCCTGCTTGGCTTTGGTCGCCTGATAGCGGAAACGATCCACGTATTTTTGCAAATGTGCCCGCCGTGCATCCTGCTTTTTGCGCTGTGCGGCCTGTTGCGCCAGCTTTTCACGCCGGGCCGCGTCAAACTGGTCATATCCACCGGTCCACAACGTCAGCTTTTGCTGGTGCAGATGCAGGATCGAGTTGACCGAACGGTTCAGCAATGCCCGGTCGTGGGAAATCACCAGCACCGTATGCGGGTATTTGGCCAGATAGGTTTCCAGCCAGATCGTGCCTTCCAGATCAAGATAGTTTGTCGGCTCATCCAGCAACAAAATGTCCGGTGCCGAAAACAGCACCGCCGCCAGTGCCACGCGCATGCGCCAGCCGCCGGAAAAATCGGCACAGGGGCGCTGTTGCGCGGCCTGATCAAATCCAAGGCCCGACAATATGGCCGCGGCGCGGGCGTCAGCGGAATAGGCGTCGATATCCCCCAGACGGGCATAAATATCAGCGATGCGGGTGGGATCCGTTGCCGTTTCCGCCTCTGCCAGCAGGTTCAACCGCTCGGTATCGGCCTGCAAAACCGTATCAATCAACGACATTTGGCTGGCCGGTGCTTCCTGCGCCACCCCGCCAATCCGTGCGCCCCTGGGCACAGAAATTTGCCCGCCGTCCAGATGCAATTCATCCGTGATCAGGTTAAACAACGTGGTTTTGCCGGTGCCGTTGCGTCCGACAAAACCCACCTTGTGCCCGGTCGGGATCACCACACCGGTGTCCACAAACAGCGGCCGCCCTTCGATGGAAAAACTGATGTCAGAGATGCGTAACATGGGGCGGGGAATGCCTTATGGCACCCGTGGTGTCAATCGGCGCGGGCCCGGCAAAAACGTGCCTTTTCAAGCCCGGCAAGCCATGCTAGTTGGCCGCAAATTCAATCAAAGGACGACGTAAATGGCCCTGCAGCGCACTTTTTCAATCATCAAACCCGACGCGACCAAACGCAACCTGACAGGCAAGATCGCCGCGATGCTGGAAGACGCCGGATTGCGCATCATCGCGCAAAAACGCATCCATCTGACAAAAGCCCAGGCCGGCGTTTTTTATGAGGTCCACAAAGAACGTCCGTTTTATGACGAATTGTGCGAGTTTATGGCTTCGGGTCCGATCGTGGTGCAGGTGCTGGAGGGCGAAGACGCCGTTGCACTCAACCGCCAGGTGATGGGCGCGACAAACCCCGCCGACGCGGAACCCGGCACCATACGCAAAGAACACGCGCTGTCCCTTGGTGAAAACTCCGTTCACGGCTCTGACGCGCCGGAAACAGCCGCTGTGGAAATCGCGTATTTCTTTGCCGGATTGGAAATGGTGGGCTGATTGGGAACAGCCAAAACGGTGTTAAATATCAAATATTGGCACCGTTTCCTGTTTCCCTGAGAATTTCATCTTTGCCCAAATACTCAACACGTAAGACCAGCCCGGCGCCGACGGTTTAGTTTTTTGAGTATTTGGGCAAAGATGAAAACAGGTGCTGCGTTCTTTGCCATGAATGGCCATACAGAATCAGCGCTCAGGCTTGATCACGCCGATGCGGTCAAGAACCGCTTCAATTTCTGATTTGTTCGCTGCCTGTACCGGACGCGCTGCCTTTAGCGTCTCAAAGCGGGTGCGCAGGGCGTCTTTTTCCTTGCCCTGACAATCGTTCCAGGGTCGCCCCTGCAATCCCATGACAAGCGCGTAATAGCCGATGAAATGCGGACGCACACCGTTTGCCAGCAGTTGGCGGTAAGCGTCGTCGGCACCGATATCAATCAGATGTTCAGCGGTGGTTATCCCAATTTGGGCGAACATCGCCTCGACCGCCGGGCCAAGGTTTCGGATGCTCGAAACGTTGCTCACGGTAAAAAGACCGGCGATCTTTCACCACCTGCAAACCGCCGCAGAACAAGCGGGTACAGCCGGTGCTCCATCGCCAGAACCCGCACCGCCAGAATATCGGTTGTATCATCCGGCATGATTTCAACGCGCGCCTGACCGCGGATCGGCCCGGTGTCCAGTTCTGCCGTCACCTCGTGCACGCTGCAGCCGTGAACCGTCTCTTTCGCCGCCAAAACCCGGGCGTGGGTGTTCAGGCCCTTATAGTTGGGCAGCAGCGAGGGATGGGTGTTCAGCATTTTACCCGTCCATTTGGCAATAAATTCCGCGGTCAATATCCGCATAAACCCGGCAAGGCACAGGATATCGGGCTGAAATTCATGCAATTTTGCCTGCAAGGCTGCTTCAAAAGCATGCCGGTCACCCTCAAACGGCCGGTGATCGACAACCGCTGTGGCAATACCGCGGTCTTTTGCACTGATTAAACCCGGTGCATCGGCGTTGTTGCTGAGAACCAAAACAGGCCGGGCCGGATGGTTGCCCGTCATGCTGTCAACCAGTGCCACCATGTTTGATCCGGTGCCCGAAATCAAAATGGCAACCCGTTTGCGGCTCACGTCAGGGTGCCGGTATAGGTGATGGTCTCGCCGCTTGTGACATGGCCGATTGCTTTGACATTTTCGCCGTTCTTACACAGAACTTCGCTAATGATATCGGCCCTGTCAGCCGCGACAACCACAACCATGCCGATCCCGGCGTTGAATGTTTTTAACAGTTCCGATTGCGCCAGCCCGCCTTGCCCAACCAGCCAGCCAAAAACCGGCGGCATGGCCCAGGCGGTAAGATCAATGGTTGCACCCAGACCCTCGGGCAAAATCCGGGGCAGGTTTTCAGTCAGACCGCCACCGGTGATATGAGCCAGCGCGTGAACGCCACCACCGTCAAGGGCGGCCAGCGCGGATTTGACGTAGATGCGGGTGGGTGAAAGCAGGGCCGCCGCCAGCGTGCCCCCGCCAAAGGGGCAGGGCGCGTTCCACGTCAGCCCGCTGTTCTTGACAATCCGCCGCACCAGCGAAAAGCCGTTGGAATGCACGCCGTCTGAGGCAATCCCAAGTAAAACATCGCCCGCGACAACCCCATTGGGCAGTGCTGTGCCCCGCTCCATTGCCCCAACCGCAAAGCCCGCAAGATCAAAATCATTGTTCTGATAAAGCCCGGGCATTTCAGCAGTTTCACCGCCAATCAGGGCCGCTCCGGCCTGCTGACACCCGGCAGCGATGCCGCTGATAATCTGTTCCGCCGCGTCTGGGCGCAACTTGCCGGTGGCAAAGTAATCCAGAAAAAACAAGGGCTCCGCGCCAAGACACACCAGATCATTCACGCACATAGCCACCAGATCGATGCCCACCGTGTCTACAACATCCGTATCAATCGCAATTTTCAGCTTGGTGCCAACGCCATCTGTAGCCGCCACCAGAATGGGATCAACATAACCGGCGGCTTTCAGATCAAACAGCGCCCCAAACCCGCCCAGCGCGTCCATCACGCCGGGGCGTTTGGTTGACCGCGCGTGGGGTTTTATCCGCTCCACCAGCGCATTGCCGGCGTCTATGTCAACGCCCGACTGCGCGTAGGTAAGGCCGTTTGTGGGGGTGTTCATCGCAATTCCGTGGTTGGGTCAGCAGCATGAGGTGCCGCCGATGTAGCGCATATTTTTGCGCTTGAAAACGCCGGATTGCACGTCTTGACCGCGCAACCCGGCGCAGCTAAGCAACCCGCAGGCGGGCCTGTAGCTCAGTTGGTTAGAGCAGAGCGCTCATAACGCTTTGGTCGCAGGTTCGAGTCCTGCCGGGCCTACCAGTCCTTCAACGCCGCACAAACTGCCGGAACGGTCCGGTTTGGGGGAAAATTGGGTGAACTGATACTGATACGCCACGGGCAGGCATCGTTTGGTTCGGATGATTATGACCGTTTGTCACCTTTGGGGCACCAGCAGTCAGACTGGCTGGGGCAGCATGTGGTGGATCATCTGCCTGCGCCGGACAAAGTGGTTTGCGGCACATTGAGGCGGCATAGGGAAACCCTGTCGGCCATGCAAAAATCGCTTATGTTTGATGAGGTTACGTTTGATCCGCGTTTGAACGAGATTGCCTTTCACAGCATGGAAGATGAATACCGCCGGTCCCGAAATCTCGGCCAGCCCGAAACCGGCGAAGAACTGGCCGCCATGTTTATTGCGGTGATGCAGGCCTGGAAAAATGGCCAGATCAGGCAGGCACCGGAGCGTTTTGAGACGTTTCAAAGCCGCGTAAAATCGGCCATTGCAGAGGTCGCCAAACAGGATCACAACACGCTGATTGTCAGTTCCGGCGGGCCGATCGGGGTGATGATGCAGGCGGTTTTGGGGCTGGACACGCAAGCGCTGATTGATTTGATCCTGATGACTTATAATGCGTCCTACAGCCGTTTCAGGATCATCGGCGGCACCGCGTTTTTGACCCAGTTTAACGCCATTCCGCATCTGGAAAGCGCAGACCGCGCCCATGCCCGGACGTTTTTATAGGTGGATAGAACCGGCTTTTCCGCCTTTTGGCGGCGGTTCAGGTTAACAGCTCATTTCTCAATCAATCAGGATCAGCCCCGGCGGCGGCGTCTTGGCTTGGCTCCGTTTGAACCGGTGTTGAACCTTGGGGCGGGCAGGGTGACGACCTTCGCCAGTTCCACAAACGGGTCACTGTCGTGCGGGATATAGCTGGCGGCGACGAAATGGTCCTGGAATTTTGGTTCCACCGCGGTTTCCACTTTGTGAATTTCCCGCACCAATCGTTCGATTTCAATGCGCGAGGCCACGTTGCACAGGGCAATGCGCGCGCCGGTTCCGGCTGCGTTGCCAGCAGAGATCACCTTGTTAAGTGCACAATCGGGGATCATGCCCAAAACCATCGCGTGTTTTGGCGAAATATGGGCCCCAAATGCACCAGCCAGTACCACCCGGTCGACGTTTTTCACCTCCAGCTTATCCATCAACAGCTTTGCCCCCGCATAAAGCGCTGATTTGGCCAGTTGAATGGCACGAATGTCGCCTTGGGTTACGGTGATCAATGGCCCGCCGGACGCGCTGCCGTCATGCAGAACATAGGCATTGGTTCGCCCCTCCGGAACGCAGCGTGATGTGCCAACATCCGCGGCAGAGCCGATCAAACCGCCCCGGTCCATAATTCCGGCCATGCGCATTTCCGCCACAACCTCGATGATACCAGAGCCGCAAATGCCGGTCACGCCGGTATCTTTGATGACCGCGTCAAAGCCCGGCTCGTCTGACCACAGATCGCTGCCGATAACCCGAAACCGCGGGTCCTTGGTGTCCGCGTCAATTTCCACGCGCTCGATCGCGCCGGGCGCTGCCCGCTGGCCGCTGGAAATCTGCGCGCCTTCAAAGGCCGGGCCGGTCGGGGACGAACAAGCCAGCACTTTATTGGTGTTGCCAAGCAGGATTTCGGCGTTGGTGCCAACATCAACAATCAGCACCAAATCCTTGGATTTGTTTGGTTCTTCTGAAAGTGCCACCGCCGCTGCATCCGCACCCACGTGCCCGGCGATACAGGGCAAAACATAAACCCGCGCGGCCTGATTAAGCTGATCAAGGTCCAAATCCCGCGCCGCCAACGTCAGTGCATTGGCCGTGGTCAGGGCAAACGGCGCCTGTCCCAGTTCCACCGGATCAATGCCCAGCAACAGGTGGTGCATGACGGGATTGCAGACAAACACCACCTCCATGATAAGGTCCGGCGCAATCCCGGCCTCTGCGGCAATATCCTTTGCCAGACCGTTCAACGCGGTGCGCACGGCGTTTGTCATTTCCACATCACCGCCGGGGTTCATCATCACATAGGACACCCGGCTCATCAAATCCTCACCAAATCGGATTTGCGGGTTCATTACACCGGCAGAGGCTTTGACCACGCCGTCTGACAGATCGCAAAGATGCGCGGCAATGGTGGTCGAGCCAAGGTCAACCGCCAGCCCGTAAATGGCCCCATCATAATATCCCGGCCACATGTGCATGATGCGCGGCGGCTCTGCTGTGCGGGATTTGTGTACCGCCACGGTGACTGTCCAATTTCCCTTTCGCAGGGCCGGTTGCATCATCTGCAAGATGTGAAGATCGGCTTTTACATCCTTGATATTCCACTGTTTATCCAAAGCATCCGCCAGCCGTTCCAAATCACCCGATGGTGAATGCATGTCTGGTTGTTCAACTTCGACGTAATAAAGTTTTGTCGCCGGATCCATCGTTATTGCGCGTGCACTGGCGGCTTTGCGGACCACCTGCTTGTGCACCTGACTTTCCGGTGGCACATCAATAACCACGTCACCCTGCACTTGCGCCTGACAGCCCAGCCGCCGCCCTTTGGGCAGGCCGCGGATGCGGTCATATCGTTCCTCAACCGCGTTCCAGTCGCTGAGTGCGCCATTTGAAACCGTCACACCGTGTTTGGGAAACTCACCGTATGCCGGTGTAATCTGGCATTTAGAGCAAATTCCCCGCCCGCCACAGACAGAATCAAGATCAACCCCAAGCGACCGCGCCGCCTGCAAAATAGGCGTTCCCACAGGGAAATGCCCACGCTTGCCCGAGGGTGTGAAAATGACCAGCGGCTTGGTGTCTGACATTGAACGGTCCATCTTTCAGTCTTGAAAACCGTTTAGGCCGGAATGTGGGCAAACAAAAGCCGCCAACGTCCAAAATTGTGCCAAATACGGCGCATTCGCCGTCAGCCCAAAAATCCGGTGCCAAAATAATAAACCGCCAACGCCACCGGCGAGACAGCAAGGGCAAAGGTTATCATGGTGGCCACTGGGGAAAACAGGCCACTGAAACCGGTGATCAGGGCAATGCCGCCGCCACCACCGATGATGGAATTGCCGGGAATATTCAGGGCAATCGCAATCGTCAGATAACGGTATCTGACCACCGTTTTTGCCATCCATGCAGGCAGCCGCCTGCGGATCAGCGCCAAGCGCTGTTCCCGGCCCAGCGGTTCAATCCGCGCAATCAGCGCGCTGGCGCGTTTGAACCCCAGATCTTCCAGTGCTTTGCGCAAAACAGAGGCAGGCAGGTAATGCCCGATCAAAAAGCTGATGGTCAGTCCGGTAAATGTCGCCAGAAAAACATAAGGCGCGACCGTTGCGCCCTGGATCATCAACAGCGACAGACCGATTTCAACGCCGGGCACAAAAGGGACGGCCATCAGGATGGTATAAAGCAGCAAACTGGCGATGATGACCCCAGTCAGGATCGTTTGCGCATCACCGGTGCCCGTGGTTTTAACCATCTCCAGCAACTGCCGCACGCCGTAGTTCACCAGTAAAATGAACCCAATCAGGACCAGCCCGCGCATCAATGTGCGAAGTACAGCCTTTTGTCTTAGTGCTCGGGTTTTGGACATACAGATTTCTGTGATTACGGTTGAGGAATCTTAGGCGTTCATCGCCATGCCACGCAAGCCATTCAGCGCCGCCTGACATGCTCGTGAAGAACCCGTTGGAGGCAAGATGCCGGATTGCCGGGCCTCAATTGGCCGCAGACATGAACATTTTCTTGGTGGCCGCATCCGCCGGAAACATCATCTCGATCCTGAGATCGGCCAGCGTGATGTCTTCTGCGGCACCAAATTGCGCAATGGTGGAAAACAGCGACATAACGGTATCGCCCACCCGGTAACGCGCCGGAATAATGGCGGGCAGCGGGCCCGATATTTCAAATTCCCGCACTTCTTTGTCCGCAGCCAGGGTGTTCGCCACATGGTCAAGTTCCGGCACGCCGCCAAAATGCGAACTTTCCGTGCGCAGACGCTGAATCATGTGGTGCGCAACCTCCGGCCAGTTTTCAAGATATTGCCATCCGCTTTCTGTCATCGCTGTCAACATACTGTCGCCGATGTTCACACCGAACGCGCCCAGCATCATGGTGCCGCTTTTGTTGGCACTGACCAGACACCACAGGCGATCCAATACCACAGCGGGATAGGGATCATGCCGCGCGATCGTCCAGTCTATGGCCTCGCGCACCTGCGCAAGATCGGCACTGTCAAGGCTGCGGTCCTGATAGGCACGGGCAAATCCGGCGGACGTCAGCAAACCGTTTCGTGCAGCACGTGGCATGGCAAGGGTTTCGGCCAGTTGCAGCACCATCGGGCGGCTGGGGTCGGCACGTCCGGTTTCCAGAAAAGAGATATGGCGGGCAGACACGTTGGCCGCCAGTCCCAGATCAAGCTGGCTCATCCGGCGCATGCCGCGCCAGTGTTTCAGTGTTGTTCCAAATTGGGTTTGCATGCGGTGCCTCCGGTATGCCGCACATTAGGGCAACTCTCTGCGTTACACACTTACCATCGAGGTAATTGTTTTGATTATCTGACTTTGGCACGAAACACCCGGAGATATGCAATACGAAAGGAAATCCCATGACTTTGGAACAAAGGATAAAATGGTTGCAGGCCGGATCAGCGATGGTGGTGGTGTTTGGCATTGTGATTGCCCTCGGGGCGCACCCGTCAACAAACGGCATCGTGGTGTTTTTGGCGGATGTGATGATCTGGCCCTTAGACGGGGCACAAACCGGCGAAGCTTCCGAGATGCGGTTTCTCAGTGCTGTCAGTGGCGGCATTATGGTTGGCTGGGGCATCTGTCTGTGGATGCTTGCCACAACCGGTTTGCGCGAGGCACCACAGTTGTCACGCAGGATCATATTGCTGAGCATTGGCACATGGTTTGTTTTGGATAGCGCCGGATCACTGGTGGCTGGCGTTCCTTTAAATGTGGCCGGTAACGTTTTGTTCCTGCTTATCTTTATGGTGCCGCTGCGTGCTTTTCAAACACAGCCAGCCTGATCTAAGCGCGGCGTCGCCGTCGCCCGCCACGGGCCCCTCGCGCGCCTGCCTCGACTCCGCCGGCGGCAACCGGTGTCTTGTTGGTTCTGATCCAGGTGCTGCCGTGCGGGTCGTTGTTGGTCAGGAAATTGGCGGCGCGGATCGCTTCCATTTCCTTACCGGATTTGGCTTTGGTGGAACCCATACCCGTAAGGTTGGCCAACACTTCCGGATCAATGTCCGCAGGCACAACAATTCCAGCCGCAGCCAGTTCAGCCATTTTGGCGGCAATCTTTGCCGGACCAATTGGCAGCGCCACCGGATTCATGATGGCGCTGGTCATTCCAGCGGCCATCGCCATAGGCAGGAACGCATTGTTGATACCGTGGCGGTTGGGCAGCCCGAACGAGATGTTGGACGCCCCGCAGGTGGTATTCACGCCCAGTTCCATGCGCAACCGCCGCACCAGCGCAAACACCTGCAATCCGGCAGTCCCCATGGCTCCGATGGGCATAACCAATGGGTCAACCACGATGTCATGGGCCGGGATGCCGTAATCCGCCGCCCGTTGAACAATCCGCTTGGCCACTTCAAAGCGCACATCCGGGTCTTCGCTGATCCCCGTGTCGTCATTTGAAATCGCCACCACCGGCACGTTGTATTTTTTGACCAGCGGCAGGATTGCCTCCATCCGGTCTTCTTCGCCGGTGACAGAATTCAGCAACGGGCGTCCCTGGCAGACTTCAAGTCCGGCCTCAAGTGCGCCGGGAACCGAGCTGTCGATACATAAAGGAATGTCCACAAGCCCCTGAACCATCTCGATAACTTTCTTCATCAAGGGCGGCTCGGTCTCATTCGGATTGGGGTTGGAGTTGTAGACAACACCCGCATTGATATCCAACATTGTGGCGCCGCACGCGACCTGTGCCAGTGCATCCGCCTCTACCGTCGAAAAATCCCCGGCCTCCAGTTCAGCCGCCAGTTTCTTGCGACCGGTCGGATTGATGCGTTCGCCAATCACGCAAAACGGCTGATCAAAACCGATGACGGCGGTCTGTGATTTTGATTCGACAATCGTCTGTGTCATTTTGTTGTCCTTACGAAGCGGCGGCAACACCGGCGCGGCCGCCGTGGTCTGTCACCCAGGCAGCGTTGGTTTTGATGCCGCCCAACGGAAAGAAATGAACGCCCTGAATGTTAAAATCCGGGTTGGCCGATTTATGGGCCGCCAGATCATTCAGAATTTCATCAGGCTCAAACGGCATGATCAGTTTGGTCACATCTTTCGCACGCCGCTTGAGCACCCGCAATGAGGCACCTACGCCGCAGGCAATCGAAAACTTGATCATTGTCTGCAGTTTGGCAGGCCCGGCAATGCCAATATGAACGGGAATATCAATGCCCTGCGCTACCAGATCGTCAGCCCATTCAATCACCGGGCCCGCCTCAAAACAAAATTGCGTTGCCAGCGCCATCGTTGCGTCCGTGCGCGCGGCGAACGCCTGTTTCCATGACAGCGCCGCGTTCACATTGTTGCGGCTGCCGTCCGGATCAATGTCTTTGTTGCCTTCGGGATGGGCTGCCACGTGCAAGCGCTTGAACCCGGCTTTGTCAAACAATCCGGTTTCCAGCAACTGCATCGAACTGTCAAAATCACCATATGGCGTTGTAACACCGCCGGCCAAAATCAGCGCCTGATCAACACCTGCTTCGCCCTGATAACGCGCGATCCAATCGCCAAGCATTGCGCGGTCTTTGATAATGCGGGCCGGAAAATGCGGCATCACGTCAAAGCCTTCGCCCTTCAGGCGTTTGGCGGTATCCACCATATCCTCAATCGGCGTGCCTTCGATATGGGCGATGTACACGCGGGTGCCTTTAGGCAGCAACGTGCGGAAATCTTCGACCTTGGCAGCCGTGCGCGGCATCACTTCGATGGAATAGCCCTGCAGAAACGATTCCAGCGCCGGATTTGTTGCCGTGCCGGTCTCATCTTTGCGTTTGAATCCCAATATCGCCATTTTAGTGCCTTTTACGCGAAGGGCAGTTGGCCCAAAAACAGTCTAACCGATGCTGTGCCCGTCCGCCGCTATCAGCTTTTTTATTTTCTCAGCGTCAAATTCGGCGTCCAGATTTGCGGAAATCTTAGCAGCAATTTCGTTTGCATCGCCCTCAACCGCGTAAGGCGCGGCTTTGCGCCAGTCGGCCAGATAGGCATCCGCATCCTTTGCGCCAACTTTCATGGCACAGCGGTCAATCGCCTGTTCAAACCGCTCTGGCAGCTGAATTTTTGTGGCCCGGCGCCCCTTGCCGACAATAACCTGTGCGGGGATATCGCGCCAGTAGACGATTGTTACATCCGGCATGGAATCAGTTCCTTTTTCGGCGGTTTTAGGCAGCTATGTCATAAGGGCATGTCCGGTTTTCGACACCACGGCAAATGGAAGCGACCAAATGGAATTCACCGCCTGTTTATCCTTGTTCTTGCACCCTAAAGATATGCGCGGTACGGTCGTTTTAACACCCCACGGAGGCCCGTATTCATGCCGGCCAGTAAATCATCAGACGCCAAGCCGTTCCCCAAGGTGGTCGAACAGCGGGCGTCGGTATCACGTGACCCGGTAGAGCTGTACGCGGCCCTGGATCTGGGCACCAATTCCTGTCGCATGTTGATTGCCCAGCCTAAAGGCAGTCAGTTTCACGTGGTTGACAGCTTTTCCAAGTCAGTGGGCCTTGGGGCGGGGCTTGAAAGCCGCCGCCGATTGTCGCGGGCCAGTATCGACCGCACGATTGCAGCTTTGCGGGTTTGTCGGCGAAAACTGGATCAGCACCAGGTGAAACACCGCCGCCTGATCGCCACAGAGGCCTGTCGGCGGGCCGAAAACGGTGCACATTTTCTGCGACGGGTGAAGGCCGAAACCGGGCTTGAGCTTGAGATCATCAAGCCGGAAGAAGAGGCGCGGCTGGCGGTGATCAGCTGCGCGCCACTGGTTTCAGTGCACACCAGCCAGCTGTTGGTGGTTGATATCGGCGGTGGCTCCACAGAACTGGTGTGGATCGACCTGACCAAAGTGGCCCCAACAGACCGGGCGCGGGCCATCATGCGGTTGCGCAGTGGATTTGGCGACGATCACACCAACAGCCCGTTTCCAAAGGCTGAAGTGGTGGATTGGATTTCAGTTCCGGCAGGCGTTGCCACGCTGACTGAAATGTTCAGCGATGTCGACGGCGACGCCGCGCGTTTTGCCCTGATGTCCTGGCATTTTGAAGAGCAACTGGCCGGGTTTTTGCCCTACAAGCAGGCAACGGATTCAGAGTTGCGGCAGGATTTTCAAATTATTGGCACGTCAGGAACCGTTACCACGGTTGCCGCCTCGCATTTGGGATTGTCGCGCTATGATCGATCCAAAGTTGATGGATTGCGGCTGACGTCAGACCAGATTGACGCGGTGATCCAGAATTACCTGCACCTTGGGCCGGACGGGCGGCGCAAAGACCCGCGCATCGGGCGCGAGCGGCAACGGCTGATCATGTCTGGTGTGGCGATACTGCAGACGCTGATGCGGGTCTGGCCGACGGACCGGCTGTCGGTTGCGGACCGGGGCCTGCGCGAGGGGCTGCTTTACGCCCAGATGAGTGCGGCCAGCGTTCTTGAAGACGGGCCCGCCTAAGGCATGGCGAAAAAACCTGTGAACACGTCCGGGCGCGGCCAGCGTGACCTGAAAGTAAAAGTCAAAACCGCGAAGGGGCGCAAATTAAGCTCTACCCTTTGGCTGCAACGGCAATTGAACGATCCCTACGTCGCCCGCGCCCGCGAAGACGGGTATCGCGGGCGGGCGGCTTATAAAATAATTGAGCTGGACGACAAGTTTCGCTTTCTGGTTCCCGGGGCGCGGGTGGTGGATCTGGGATGTGCGCCCGGTGGCTGGTGTCAGGTTGCGGTTAAGCGGGTAAACGCTTTGGGTCTGCGCAAAAGCAAGCAGATTGGTGCGGTTTTGGGCATTGATCTGCAGGATGTGGACCCCATTCCCGGCGCGGACCTTCACGTGC
>Ga0209992_10002584_pt1 | contig 16352 bp, 17 predicted proteins | sample 2SBtaG_2_FD_182564 | JGI IMG/M metagenome (GOLD analysis project Ga0209992, IMG submission 182564) | Deep subsurface microbial communities from Kolumbo volcano to uncover new lineages of life (NeLLi) - 2SBTROV12_ACTIVE470 metaG (SPAdes)... | ecosystem: Environmental > Aquatic > Marine >... | reverse complement strand
ACGTGCAGACGCGCCAAACTCGACTACCGAAATCCGAAAGGCGGCATGGGCGACGGTGCGGTAATTCTCGGCGTGAATGCGCCCATCGCCCGCGCCAAAACCCCTTTACGGGCCAACGCGCAAAGCTTTATAACGTATGGATTCTGTGCGCCCGGGGGGCCGCAGGCGTGAAGGGGCCGGAATGATCTGGAATTCAGTGTAATGTTTGAGGCGTTTTCAGACCTGTTCTCGGCGGATATGGCCATTGATCTGGGCACCGCAAACACCCTTGTCTACGTCAAGGGCAAGGGCATTGTGCTGAACGAGCCCTCTGTGGTTGCCTATCACATCAAGGAACACCGCAAACAGGTGCTGGCGGTGGGCGAAGACGCCAAGCTGATGCTGGGGCGCACGCCCGGGTCAATCGAGGCCATACGGCCCATGCGTGACGGTGTGATTGCGGATTTTGACGTGGCCGAGGAAATGATCAAGCATTTCATCCGCAAGGTTCACAAGCGCACCACATTCACCAAACCCAAAGTGCTGGTCTGCGTGCCCCACGGGGCCACACCGGTTGAAAAACGTGCCATCCGGCAGTCGGTTCTGTCGGCAGGTGCGCGCAAGGCCGGGTTGATTGCCGAACCGATTGCCGCCGCCATCGGGGCCGGCATGCCGATCACCGATCCCACCGGCAGCATGGTGGTTGATATCGGTGGCGGGACCACCGAAGTTGCGGTGATTTCGCTGGCGGATATCGTTTACGCAAACTCGATCCGCGTCGGTGGTGACCGCATGGATGAGGCGCTGATTTCCTACCTCAGGCGGCAGCATAACCTGCTGGTGGGCGAGGCCACAGCCGAGCGGATCAAAACCTCCATCGGCACCGCGCGGATGCCAGAGGACGGGCGCGGAAATTCCATGGAAATTCGCGGGCGTGATTTGCTGAACGGCGTGCCCAAAGAAACCGAGATCACCCAGGCCCAGGTGGCCGAGGCCCTCAGCGAACCGGTGCAACAAATCAACGAGGCGGTGATGATCGCGCTGGAAGCCACACCGCCTGATCTGGCGGCCGACATCGTGGACCGCGGTGTCATGCTGACGGGTGGCGGTGCGTTGCTGGGTGATCTGGATCTGGCCCTGCGCGAGCAAACCGGGCTGGCGATTTCGGTTGCCGAGGAATCCCTCAGCTGCGTGGCTTTGGGCACCGGCAAATCGCTGGAATATGAAAAACAGCTGATTCATGTGATAGACTACGACAGCTGATCACAGTTTCTATGCCAAAAAAGGGGGTTTCCTTTGGCACGGGACCTAACCGCGGAAAAACAAATTGGCCGGTCAATCCGGCGGGTCCTGATCGGGCTGACCTTTGTGTTTTTGATCGCGACGTTCTTTTTCTGGCGCATTGATAATCCGCGGGTGGAACGCTTTCGCATCTCGGTGGTGGATAAGATTTTACCCAGTTTTGACTGGGCGTTGGTGCCGGCAACCAAAACCGCACGCATGATCGAGGATTTTCAATCCTACAACCGCATATACGAGCAAAATCAGGAACTCAGGCGCGAGTTGCAGCGCCTGAAGGGCTGGCGCGAGGCGGCGCTGCAACTGGAAGAGAAAAATGCCCGGCTGTTGCAGCTCAACAACGTGCGGCTTGATCCGAAATTCAGTTTTATCACCGGCGTGGTGCTGACAGATTCAGGCTCGCCGTTCAGCCGTTCGGCACTGGTGAATGTGGGCCGCAAGGACGGTATCGTCGACGGTTGGGCGGCGATGGACGGCTTTGGTCTGGTGGGGCGTATTTCGGGTGTCGGTGCCGGGGTCAGCCGGGTGGTGTTGCTGACCGACACCGACAGCCGTGTCCCCGTGACCATCCAGCCATCGGGGCAAAAAGCCATTATGGTCGGGCTGAACACCTCTGCACCGCAATTGCAATTTTTAACCAGCAAAGACGAGGTGCGGGCCGGTGACCGGGTGGTCAGTTCCGGTGACGGCGGGGTATTCCCTGCGGGGCTTTTGGCCGGGCACATCAACATCAACAGCGAGGGTCGCTTGATCGTGCGCTTGGCGGCGGATTATCAGCGCCTGGAGTTTTTGCGGATTTTACGCGCACCCAAAGGCGAGGCCGTGGGTGAATCAGACGCGCTGATTGGTCTGCAGAATGATCCGGTTGACACCCGTGCGGAGCAGGACGATGGCTGAACCGATCACGGTCAGCATCTGGTTTGGGCGCGTGCTGTTTTTGGGCTGCGCTTTTGCGCTTATTGTCATCAGCCTTGTGCCGTTTAACTTTAACGCGCCGGTCCTGACACCTCCGGATTTGCTGTTTGCGCTTACGTTTGCGGTGCTCTTGCGCCGCCCGGATTTTGCGCCGTTCTGGAGCCTGCTGATCATTTTTTTGGTCTCTGATCTTTTGCAGATGCGGCCCATCGGGTTGTGGAGTGCCATCGTGCTGGCGATTGCAGAGTTTTCGCGCCCCCAGGAATACAGATTTCGTGAATTGGCCTTTCCGTTTGAATGGGGGTTTGTGACCTTGATGCTGCTGGTCGCGCTGACGCTCAACCGGCTGGTGCTGACCGTATCCTTTGTGCCGCAGGTCGGGCTGTCGACGTTGCTATTGCATTTCGTGGCCACCATGCTGGCCTATCCGGCGGTCGTGGCGGTGGTTCACTATGGCTTGCGGGTGCGCAAATTCACGCCTGATCTGGCCGCAAAACTGGGGCATCGGCTGTGATAGCGCCAAAACGAAAACCCAGAAACGTGGGCAAACGACTGTCGCGCCGCACGATGATCCTGTCCGGCGCACAGGCCGGATTTGCCGGGCTGCTGGGGTTGCGGCTGTATTACCTGCAGATTGACCAGGCCGAAGAATACCGCCTTTTGGCGGAAGAAAACCGCATCAATATTGCGCTTTTGGCCCCGGCGCGGGGGTTGATCTATGATCGCAAGGGCGTGCTGATTGCCGGAAACGCCCAAAACTACCGGGTGGTTATTGTGCGCGAGCAGGCGGGCGACGTTCGCACGGTTTTGCAAAGGTTGGCCCAGATAATCCCGCTTTCAACTGAAGAGCAGGAAAAAACCATTGCCGAGATCAGACGCCGCTCTGGTTTTGTGCCGGTGATGGTGAAGACCAATCTAAGCTGGGCGGAAATCTCTGCGGTATCGGCCAACGCCCCTGCCCTACCCGGTGTTACGCCCGAAGTGGGCAATTCGCGGCGCTACCCGATGGGGGCGGATTTTGCCCATGTGGTTGGCTATGTGGGTGCGGTTTCCGATGCTGATCAGCAAAATCCGGACGATCAGGACCCGCTGCTGCAAATCCCGAAATTCCAGATCGGCAAAACCGGGATTGAGCGGAATATCGACCGGCCCCTGCGCGGGCTGGCGGGATCCAGACGGATCGAGGTTAACGCGGTTGGCCGGGTCATGCGCGAGCTTGACCGGCGCGATGGCGTGCAAGGTGCGGATGTGCAACTGACCATCGATCACAGCTTGCAGAACTATTTGCTGGCGCGGCTTGACGGGCAAAGCGCCTCTGCCGTTGTGATGGATATTCAAAATGGTGATCTGCTGGCGCTGGGGTCAACGCCTTCGTTTGACCCGAATAAATTCGTCGACGGCATTTCAATTGACGATTACGCGGCACTGACAGAAAATCCGCTGCGCCCCCTGCCCAATAAATCTGTTCAGGGCAACTATCCCCCCGGATCAACGTTTAAGATGATGGTGGCGCTGGCTGCGCTGGAAGAGGGTTTGATTGATCCGGAAGAGCGGATAACCTGCCGGGGATATCTGGAAGTTGGCAAAAGCCGGTTTCACTGCTGGAAACGCAGTGGTCACGGTGGCATGAATCTTCACGACAGTCTGAAAAATTCCTGCGATGTGTTTTATTATGAACTCGCCCAGCGCGTGGGTATAAAAAAGATCGGCGAAATGGCCCGGCGTTTTGGACTGGGTGAACATCTGGAACTGCCGGTTTCGGGCGTGTCCAGCGGTTTGATCCCGACCAAAGACTGGAAAAAACGGCGTAAGGGCAAGCCTTGGTTGATTGGTGACACGGTGAACGCCGCGATTGGGCAGGGGTTCGTGCTGGCAACACCGCTGCAACTGGCCACCATGACAGCGCGGATTGCCTCTGGGCGTGGGGTCTTACCGCGATTGATCAGTGCGATGGACGGCGAGAAACTGCCCACAGCACAGGCGGGTCTGTTGGGTATCGCAACCTCTTCTTTGCGGGCTGTGCGCGAGGGCATGTTCGCTGTGTCCAATGTGCGCGGCGGCACGGCCTATCGCACCCGCATCGCTGATAAATCACTGGCGATGGCCGGTAAAACCGGCACCTCGCAGGTGCGGCGCATCACGGCAGAGGAACGCCGCGCCGGTGTGACACGCAATGCTGATCTGCCCAGGGAGCGGCGCGACCACGCGCTGTTTGTCGGCTATGCACCCTTTGACAATCCCCGCTTTAGCGTCAGCGTTGTGGTGGAACACGGTGGCGGAGGCTCGACCGCAGCCGCACCAATTGCACGGGATATCATGTTGCAGGCGCTGCACGGTGGTTTGCCGCCGCTGGACGCCTATCCGGCATCACAGCGGGTGCGGATCAAAAACCAGCGCAAGGAATTGAAATTACGGCCACCGGGCAAACCGGCAACAGGAAATGGCCGCGCATGAGCTATTTGGTGCACAACCTGAAAACCGTTCCGGTTGGATTGCGCAAAGTGTTCTATTTGAACTGGCCGTTGATTGTTTTGATACTGGCGACAGCGGCGATCGGGCTGACGATGCTGTACTCCGTGGCTGGCGGGTCCGTTGATCCCTGGGCGGTGGCGCAGGCCAAACGTCTTTTGGTTGGGTTGATTTTGATGTTTGTCGTGGCGTTTATCCCGATCTATTTCTGGCGCAACGTCGCCGGTTTGGCTTATCTGGGTTCGTTGCTGCTGTTGGTGTCGGTAGAGTTTTTCGGTGATGTTGGCATGGGGGCCCAGCGCTGGCTGGACCTGGGATTTATGCGTCTGCAGCCCTCTGAACTGATGAAAATCACCCTGGTGATGTTTTTGGCGTTTTATTATGACTGGCTTGATCTGGACAAGATATCAAAGCCGGTTTGGGTGATCCTGCCTTTGGTCATTATCGCACTGCCCGTGGTGCTGGTGCTGCGCCAACCGGATTTGGGAACTGCGATATTGCTGGCGCTGGGGGGGGCGGCCATGATGTTTCTGGCTGGCGTCAGCTGGCTGTATTTTGCCAGCGCCGGTGTGGCTTTTACCTCGTTGATCGGCACTGTGTTGCTGTCCCGCGGTACAGCTTGGCAATTGATCAAGGACTATCAGTTCCGGCGGATTGACACGTTTTTAGACCCCGCATCTGATCCGCTGGGTGCTGGCTATCACATAACGCAATCCAAGATCGCGCTTGGCTCGGGCGGCTGGTCCGGGCGCGGCCTGATGCAGGGCACTCAAAGCCGGTTGAATTTTCTGCCCGAAAAACAAACCGATTTCATATTCACCACTTTGGCGGAAGAGCTTGGGTTTGCCGGGGGTATTTTCCTGCTGACACTTTATGTGCTGATCATTGTGTTTTGCGTGATTTCGGCAATGGGCAACAAAGACCGCTTTGGCGCGCTGCTGACGCTTGGTTTGGCCAGCACGTTCTTCTTGTTCTTTGCCCTGAACATGTCGATGGTCATGGGTCTGGCGCCGGTGGTTGGCGTGCCCCTGCCGCTGGTGTCTTACGGTGGCACGGCGATGATGGTGCTGCTGATCGGCTTTGGCCTGATCCAAAGTGCGCATATTCACCGGCCAAGGTAGGGAGCCCACGATTTGACAGCGCAGGTTTTATATGCGGGCGAGCCGGATGAGTGGCCGGACTATCAGGCGGAACTGGCGGCAGCCTTTCAACGGGTTGGGGTGGACGTATCCCTGAGAAACGCGGTGGGTGACGCCGCTGACATTGACTATATCGTTTACGCACCCTCCAGCCCCATTCAGGATTTTTCGCCCTTCACGTCGCTGAAAGCAGTTCTCAGCCTTTGGGCGGGGGTAGAGGCGTTTCGCGGCAACAAAACCCTGACCAAACCACTGGCCCGCATGGTTGAAACCGGCATGATCGAGGGCATGGTCGAATGGGTTTTGGGCCATGTGATGCGCTATCATCTGGGGCTGGACGCGCATGTATTCGGGCAGGACGGGGTCTGGCGCAACGATGTGACACCGCCTTTGGCACGGCAGCGGGTTGTTGGCGTGCTGGGGCTTGGGGCGCTGGGGCTGGCCGTGGCAAAACAGCTGCGTGACGTGGGCTTTGAGGTCTGCGGGTGGAGCCGGACCCTGAAAAACGAACGTGGTATTGCGTGTTTTGCGGGTCAGGCCGGTTTGAGGGATGTGTTGGGCAAGGCCGAAATTCTTGTGCTTTTGGTCCCAAATACGGCTGAGACCGAGAACCTGCTGAATGCCGAAACACTGGCGCTGCTGCCTATCGGTGCCCGCATAATTAACCCCGGGCGCGGACCGTTGATTGATGATGACGCCCTTCTGGCCGCCCTTGACAGTGGCCATATCAGCCACGCCACGCTGGATGTTTTCCGCGACGAACCCCTGCCGGTCAATCACGTCTATTGGACGCATCCCAAAGTGACGGTCACGCCGCATATTGCCAGCGCCACGCGGGTGTTCACAGCCTGTGAAACCATTGCAGAAAACGTCAGACGCGGTGAGGCGGGAGAGCCATTCTTGCATTTGGTCGATCGCGCGCGCGGGTATTAGCGCGGCAAGGATTTTGGAAAATCCTTTAGGCGTTGTCGGCTACTTTTGGGCCTAGAGCACCGGACTGAATATCTGCACCGCTCAGCTGTCGCAATTTTACCAAAGATTTGTGCTGCGGTGCGCAAGCGTAGCGGGGCTACGGGCAAGCGACGCAGCGCATAGATTTGGTAAAATTGCAACAGCCCCAAGGGGTTATCACGCAAGCACCCGCCTACGGGCGCCGTCCGCTTTACCGTAGCCCCGCTACGCTTGCGCGTCCGGACTCCCGTATTCGGGTGCTTGCGTGATAACTGAGTGGTGCAGATATTCCGTCCGGTGCTCTAAAGCAACGATTTGATCCTTTGGCGCAGCACCGGCAGAAGGTCTGTTTCAAACCACGGATTCTTTTTCAGCCACCCGGTGTTGCGCCATGAGGGATGCGGCAGGGGCATGATTTCAGGGCTGAAACCCCGCCAGCGCTTTACGGTGTCCGTCACGTTCACAGCCGCCCTGCCCAGATGCCATTTTTGCGCATATCCACCGACCAAAAGCGTCAGTTTAACATCGCCCATGTGATCCAGCGCTGCCTGCCGCCAGGTTGACGCGCATCTTTTGGGTGGCGGCAGATCGGCGCCTTTTGCGTTGTAGCCGGGAAAGCAAAATGCCATTGGCAGGATGGCGATTTTGGTGCGGTCGAAAAACTGATCTTCGCTGACACCCATCCAATTGCGCAGACGGTCCCCTGATGGGTCGGTGAACGGCCTGCCGCTTTCGTGCACCTTTGCCCCCGGTGCCTGCCCCGCGATTAAAATGCGGGCGGTTGGTGACAGCCAGAAAACCGGGCGCGGCTGGTGGGCCGTGGCCGTCTGGGCAAAATCCACGGCACATAATTGGCAGGACTGAATGTCAGACTTCAGATGTTCAAAGGGCGGTGCCATGAATGGAATATTAACTTTCGCCGGCTGTGTTGCAATAACCGGGTTGACAACATTTCGATATTTCTAATATTCTAGTAATATGAAAATGAATCACGCAGAAGACGTCTCTCTTGAAACCGCCGCGCTGGCGTTTTCCGCCCTTGGGTCTGAACAACGTCTGGGCGTTTTGCGTGCTCTGGTACGCTTTGGTCCGGATGGCCTGTCCATCGGAGAGCTGGGCGATGCCACCGGTATTACCGGCGCAACCCTGACCCACCACGTCAAGTTTCTGACCCTTGCGGGACTGGTCAACCAAACCAAAAAGGGCCGTTCGATCATCTGCGCTGCCGTGGCCTATGACACGGTTGAACAGCTGTCGGCGTTCCTGCTGTCTGAATGCTGTGCGGATGCGACCGGACAGACGCACACCCATCACAAGGCATGATATGACTGATCTAACCCAATCCCCCCGCCGCGCAGCCGCCCTTTGGAAATCGCTGGACAAGGCCTGGGCAATCACTGGTCTGACATTTCTTCTGGTGGCGGTTTTGGCGCCGACGCAATTCATGCCAACGCTGACATTCACCGTTGACGCTTTCGCGCAGACCTCGCTGTTTATCGCTTTTGCGGTGCTGGCAATCGGTTATTTGAAAGCCAGCGGAGCCGAAAGCGTGGTGGCCAAAGCCTTTCAGGGGGGCGAGGTGCGGATGATTGTTGTGGCGGCCCTTGTGGGCGGCATCGCGCCGTTTTGTTCCTGTGAGGTTATTCCGTTCATTGCGGCGTTGTTGGTGATGGGTGCGCCGCTGTCTGCTGTCATGGCGTTCTGGCTGGCCTCGCCCCTGATGGACCCGGCGATGTTTTTGATCACCTCAAGCGCTTTGGGTGTTGATTTTGCCATCGCCAAGACGCTTGCGGCGGTTGGTTTGGGATTGTTTGGTGGATTTGGCGTGAAAATGCTGACGCCAACCGGGTTGTTTGACAACCCGCTTAAGGAAAGCACGATCGGCGGTTGTGGTTGCGGGCCCAGCGCCTTTGAGGGCCGCCCGGTCTGGACATTCTGGCACGAGCAGCCGCGCCGGGAGGTGTTCTGGCGCGAAAATCTGGCCAACGCGCTGTTCCTCAGCAAATGGCTGATTTTGGCCTACACGCTGGAAAGTCTGATGCTGGCCTTTGTGCCCGCGTCCTTTATTTCCGGCGTTCTGGGCGGGGACGGGTTTCAGCCGATCCTGCTGGGCGCATTGGCCGGAGGGCCTGCCTATCTGAACGGTTACGCCGCCGTGCCTTTGATGGCCGGGTTGATTGAACAGGGGATGAGCCAGGGGGCCGCCATGTCCTTTGTGCTGGCAGGCGGTGTGTCTTGTATTCCCGCAGCAGTGGCGGTCTGGGCGCTGGTGAAACCGAAGGTGTTTGTTTCTTATCTGGCGTTTGCCTTTGTGGGTTCGGTGATCGCCGGGTCGATTTGGGCGGCCTGGGCGTAACGCTCGTCGCTCCCTTACGGGCGCTCCTCGCTGAAGCGATCCGAGACCCCAAGTGCGGGTGGTTGGCTGCGGATTTTTTGAGTATTTTTGGAACAATGAAATATGCCTTAGCTGACAAAGTTCAGGATCAGTGTCGCCCCCAGCAGGATGGCAATCCAGATCACCATTGCGCCGGTTGGCCAGACTTTCGCGATACGACCCCCGGGGCCGTGGCTGCGGTATAGACCGGCGATTATGGTGTTCAGACGGTTCTGGGTGAAGGTGGCCAATCCGGTCCAGACAACAGCGGTTGCGCGGGCCAAGGTGGTGATCACGGCGGAGGCGAATTTACGGGTGATCCAGTCCGTATCCAGATTGATTGCACGCATCTCGGGTGGGTAAACTCCGGTACGCATCAGAACGGTGAATGCCAGAGCGGAAAATAACAAAAGCTGCAACTGGGTTATAACGTGGGACGTGGTGTAGGGCACATATTGAACTTCAAAGGGCAACAGCGCGTAAAGTGGCGCCGGGTAGACCCCAATGGCAATGCACAAAAAGGCCGTCGCGCCCATGGCCAACAGCATGTGCGGTGGCGCCTCTTTGGGACGCAACCCGCTGTCATGCGCAAAAAACGCGAAATAGGGGATTTTGATGCCGGAATGGTGGAACACCCCGGCGGAGGCAAACAAGAGAACGCCCCACACGATGTAATAACCCTCATCAACCGAAGCCGACAAGATCAGAGACTTTGTGACGAACCCTGAAAACAGCGGAAAGGCCGAAATTGACGCGGCACCGACAACGCAAAATATCATGGTCAGGGGCATGGTCTTGTAAAGCCCGCCAAGTTCTGATCCCTTGGCGGTGCCGGTGCGAAACATCACGGCACCGATGCTCATGAACAGCAGTGCTTTGTAAAGAATATGCGCAAATGCGTGCGCGGCGGTGCCATTCAGCGCCAATTCGGTCCCCACCCCGACACCAACAACCATGAATCCCAATTGGTTGTTCAAGCTGTACGCCAAAACCCGGCGCAAATCATTTTCGATCACCGCAAAGAAAATCGGGAACAACGTCATGACCGCGCCCACATAAATCAGCAATTCGGTCCCGGGAAATCCGCGTGCCAGCGCATAGACCGCCAGTTTGGTGGTAAACGCCGACAGAATAACTGTACCGGTGATCGTGGCCGCGGGATAGGCATCCTGCAACCAGTTGTGCAGCAGGGGAAAAGCGCATTTGATGCCAAAAGCCAGAAAGATCAGCCAAGTGCCAAGCGAGTGAAGCGTCATCTTTTCAAAGGCGATAGAGCCGGTTTCGCGGTAAAACAGCGCCGTTCCAGCCAACAGCAACACGCCTGATCCGATTTGCATAATCAGATAGCGCATGCCGGTGTGATAGGCACCTTCCGAGCGGCGGGCCCAGATCAAAAACACCGATGCAACCGCCGTGCCTTCCCAGTAAAAAAACAGCGTCACAAGATCACCGGCAAATACCGCGCCAATGGCCGAGCCCGCGTAAAGCAGCGCAGCGACCTGTTGCACCCGGTCGTGCACATGCCAAGCGTAAAGATTGCCCAGAAACGCCGCGATGCAGAATATCAGCGCGAAGATGCGGGACAATTTGTCAACCCGCATGAATTCCAGTTCCAGGTCCAACAGGTGTGCAGTCCACAGATTACCGGCTGGCAGGTTCCATATCACCAGCCCTGCCGCCACCGGCACCGCCAGCAACATCGCGCCCCGTGCAAGCCCTTTGGGCAGAACGTAAAGCGCCGCCGCTCCGGCGAAAAACAGGAACGCTGTGGGCAGGGATTCAATCATCGTGAACGGCCCTGTCCAATTGCGTTGCCGGATATTCTTCTGTCTCTATATCTTTGGGTGCATAATAATCTTCCGGTCGCTGCAGAACCTTGCGCATCCATTTGGCGCATATCACCAGCCCCACGGATAGGAAAAATCCGTACATGGCATAAAACCCGGGGATATTCTCGACGTCCACGTAGGTATATTTACGATAAAGAAAGTCGGTCAAAAACAGGCCGGCGCAGACGAGGTAAAGGCCATAGACAAAGCGGGTAACGTGATTTTTGTTGTCGACCCACAACATGGCGCGCCCAAGCGCTGGCAGTGTATCATGATTTTCGTTCGGACGATCTGACATGATTTCCTTTCTTAGGGCACGATTGTGATGGGCTGCAAAAACAATTGCAGGTGCCCGGCGTAAAAAAACAAGACCAGGCAGCCAAAGGCGGTTATCGCGGGGGGCAGCCAGACCAGCAGTGGGGATTCCTTAATTTTGGCCGGTTCGTTTGCCTGGGCGCCCAGAAAAAAAGCGCGCCCGACAATGGGCAGTAAATAGGCGACGTTCAAAAGCGAGGACAGCATCAGGACCGCGATCATCACCAGCTGTCCGGTATCAGCCGCACCAAGGATCAGCAACCATTTGGACCACGAGCCACCCAGTGGCGGCAGGCCGATGATGCTGAGGCTGCCGATCAGAAAGGCACCAAAGGTGATCGGCATCAGGCGGCCAAGGCCTTTCATCTGGCTGATTTCGGTCTTGTGGGTGGCCACATAAATAGAACCTGCGCACATGAACAGGGTGATCTTGCCCATCGCGTGCATGGCCAGGTGCATACCACCGCCAAGCGTGCCCATAGACGTGGCCAGCGCCATTCCCAGCGTAATGTAGGACAATTGACTGACCGTGGAATAGGCCAGCCGTGCCTTCAGATTGTCTTTGGTCAGCGCAATCACTGACGCGGCGATGATGCTGTAGGCGGCCAGCCACATCAGCCATTCAGACGCGCCGGTTTCGGCCAGAAAATCTATGCCAAAGATGTAAATGCCGACTTTCAGCATGGTGAACACGCCCGCCTTGACCACCGCAACCGCGTGCAACAGGGCAGACACCGGCGTGGGCGCGACCATTGCGGCGGGCAGCCATCGGTGAAAGGGCATCAGCGCGGCCTTGCCAATGCCAAAAGCGTACAGCGCCAGCAGAACAGCCACTGCGGGACCTGCGATTTGGTCGCGCAATATACCGCCCTGGGTAAAATCCAGCGTGCCGGTCAGCGAATATGTCCAGATGATCGCCACCAGTTGCAACCCGATGGACGTGCCAAGCAAAACCCCCAGGTAAGTGCGCGCGCCACGAATGGCCTCGGGCGTGCCTTTGTGGGCGACCAGCGTGTAGGTGGAGATGGTCAGGAGTTCGTAAAACAAAAACAGCGTGAACATGTTGGCGGCAAAGGCCACGCCCATTGTGGCACCGATGGCCAGTGAAAAACTGGCAAAGAAACGCGGGTGGTTGTCCTCGGCATTGCCGCGCATGTATCCCACGGCGTAAATATGCGTCAGGATCCACAGACCGCTTGCGACAATGGCAAACAACAGGCCAAGGGGTTCGACATTAAAGGCGATATCAAGGCCGGGGAAAACCTCAAACAACGAGATTTCTGTGGTGGTGGCGTTGCCCACGTTGGACAGGATCACCAGAACGCTGGCAAAAGTGGCAAGCGCTGCGGCAAGGGTCACGCTGTCGCGCAGATTGGCGTGGTGGCGCAAAACCAGATTGGCAAGGGCTGCCGCGCTTGGCAGCAGCATCGTCAGGAATATGGCGGTGTTGGTGTCCATGATCCCTATTCCGATGCACCGGCGCCGTAAAACAGGCTGTCAGCAGCCGCAGTTGCGGCACTTAATGTAAGGTCTGTGTTCAGGCCAAAGTATATTGTCGAGGCCGCCATGATCCAAAGTGGTATCAGCATGGCAAGCGGCGCTTCTTTGGTGGCGGGATTTGCGGGGTGCTGCATGTACAGCACTTCAACAACCTTCCAGACATAGATGACCGCCAGCAGGCTTGAGGCCACGACCAAAAGCGCAATCCACCACAGCCCCAATTCCAGCGCTGCCTGAACCAGCAACCATTTGCTGATGAACCCGGCGGTTCCGGGGATGCCGATAAGGGACAGGCCCGCGATAACGATGGCAAAACTTGTCCACGGCATGGTTTTGCCCATGCCGGCGATGCTTTTGTAAAACGAACTGCCGCCACGCAGCACCAGCGCCCCGACGCCCATGAACAAGGCGGCTTTGGTGATGCCGTGGTTGAACAGATGCACGATGGCGGCGGAAAGGCCAAGGGTGGACAACAGCCCGACGCCCAACAGCATATAACCGATCTGGGCGATCGAAGAATAGGCCAGCATGCGTTTGAAATCGGTCTGGAAAACCGCGACGAAAGATGCGGCGAACATGGCAAGGACCGCAAATGGAATGAAGATGTACCGCAGTGTGTTTTGGGCAAAATCAAAGCCCGGTTCAAACACCGTGAAGATAAACCGCAACAGCACGTAAATGGCCACTTTGGTGGCGGTGGCGGCCAGCAAAGTGGTTACAGCAGAGGGTGCATAAGTATAGGCGTTGGGCAACCACAGATGCAAAGGATAGATGGCAACCTTCAGGCCCATGCCAACGATGATAAAGGCAAAGGCGGTCTGAATGGTGCGGTTGGCACCGTTTTCAGCAATGATATTTGCAATATCGGCCATGTTCAGGGTGCCGGTGGCCGCGTATAAAAACCCAATGCCGATCACAAAGAATGTGGCGCCGATGGTGCCCATAATCAGGTAGTCAAAGGCCGCTGTCAGGGCGCGTTTATCCCGCTGCGCGCCCATTGAAACCAAGACGTAAGTGGACAGTGAAGAAATCTCCAAAAAGACGAAAACGTTAAAGGCGTCCCCGGTGGCAACGACGCCCAAAAGGCCTGAAAGGCACAAAAGGTAGGCGGTGTAAAACAGCGTGTGGTGCCGCGCCGGAATTTCCGCCTGTACGCTTTTCAGCGCGTAAGGCAGCACAATCGCACCGATGCCCGAAACCAGCAGCAAAACAAAGGCATTGGCCATGTCGATGCGGTACTCGATCCCCCACGGCGGGGCCCAGCCGCCGATGTGATAGGAAATCACGCCAACGTCCTGCACCTGAAACAACAGCCGGATGGAAATGGCAAAGGCGATTGTGCAGGCGGCAAAGGCGATTGGCCAGGCCAGACGGCGGTTGCCAACAAGCACGCACAGGGGTGCGGCCACAAAGGGCACCAGCACCTGCAAAATCGGCAATTGATCCAAGAGGGACACCGCCACATGCGCCGTGGTGTCAGCCGCCATCAGGCACGCCCGCCCATGGCATCGCCAAATTCTTCATTGTCAGCCTGGGCAGCAGCGGTTTCCAGCACCAGTATCTGACCTTCCTCGATACAGTCGTATTCCTCGGCAATCCGCACAATCAGCGCCAGCGCCAGCGAGGTGGTGGCAATACCAACCACAATCGCCGTCAGGATCAGCACATGCGGCAGGGGGTTGGAATAGATCACGTCCGGATCAATCTCCATATCCACGGGAAAAATCGGCGCGGTGCCGCCTGCGACTTTGCCAAGCGATATGTAAAAGATGAAAACGGCAGTCTGGAAAATGTTCAGCCCAACGATCTTTTTGACCAGATTGCCCTTGGCGATCACGATATAAAGACCGGTCATCATCACAAACGTGAACAACCAATAGTTCAGATGCCCAAAGATGAAATCCCAGTCCATCACCATTCCTCGTCGCTGATGCGCGGGCGGCGACCGGCAAAGGCATAGTAAATGGCGATCATCACGCCGGTCACCGTGATGCCAACACCCGCCTCTACCGCCAGAATGCCCCAGTGCTGGCCGTGTTCGGGATGGGCCGGTGTAAACGCGCCGTAGTCAAGATAGTTGTAACCCAAATACAGGCTGACAACGCCGGTGCCCGCATAGACCAAAACGCCCAGCGCCATCAGGCGGTGCACGATCCACACCGGAAACACCGTCTGTACTTTGTCCAAGCCAAACACGATACCGTACAGAATGAAGGCCACGGCCATGATCACACCGGCCTGAAAGCCGCCACCGGGCGAGAAATCGCCGTGAAACTGCACGTAAAAGGCAAACAGGATAATCGCGCCAACCAGCAGCTTTGTCACGACTTTGAGGATCAGGTGGCGGCGCATTATGGTTTCTCCGCCGGGGGTTGATCGTCTTCATCGTCTTCGCGTCGCCGTCGCCCGCGCAGGCCGCTGATCAGCAGCAAAACGCCCACACCGGCGGTAAACACCACGGCTACTTCGCCCAGCGTGTCGTAGCCGCGATAGCTGGCCAAAATGGCCGTAACCACATTGGGAATACCGATCTCGTGCGGTGTGCGCTTTAGATATTCCGGCGCCACGTGGGTCTGTGCCGGTGCATCCGCTGAACCAAAGTTCGGCATATCCAGCGTGCCGTAAATAATGGCAGCGCCGGTGACGAAAACCACAACCAACGGGATCATTGGCGAACGTGTGGTTGGCTTTTCCACCCGCGATGTCAGCGCCAATGTGCTGAGCATCAAAACGGTTGAAATACCCGCGCCAACCGCAGCCTCGGTAAAGGCCACGTCCACCGCATCCAGCGTGACCAGCAACAGGGCCGACAGCAGGCTGAAGGCACCCGATATCATCACCAGCGCAAACAGGCGCTGCATTCGCACCGCCGCAAGGGCTGTGACAGCCAACATGGTGAACAGAACAAAGTTAATCAAAAGCTCAATCATCGATCACCGTCCCGGTCGGGTCCGCGTCCGCACTCAGCTGTTCCGGTTCCGCCCCTTTCAATCCCTCGCCTTCCTGCGGGCGCAATCCGGTGACCAGCGCCGCGTTGGCCACCGCATGGGTGGCCGTGGGGCCAGTGATGAACAGAAAAACGCCTATGATCAATAACTTGACCGTGATCAATGTCAGACCACCTTGCAGGCACATGCCGATGATTAAAAGGATAACTCCGGCAGATTCTGAAATTGACGAAGCGTGTAAGCGGGACCAGAAATCCGGGAACCGCACCATGCCCAAAGCGCCGACAATGGCAAAAGCAGAGCCGGTTAGAATGAACAGCCAACTGAGGGTTAAAATAACAGTTTCCACTTTATCTACCCATCCCCGTCTGGCGCTGCAGGCAACTGCGAAATATCGCCAATGGCGCGGTAGCGGAAGAATTTCAAAACTGCGATCGTTCCAATGAAATTGATCAGGGCATACAACAGCGCAATGTCCAGAAAATCCGGTCGTCCGGTCAAAAACCCCAAGACCCCAATGAACAAGACCGTATGCGTGCCAAAAGCATTCACCGCCAGAACACGGTCATAAAGCGTCGGACCCGAATAAAGGCGGATCAGCACCAAAACCATTGCGGCAAAAAGTGCAAGCGTT
>Ga0209992_10002582_pt1 | contig 16357 bp, 21 predicted proteins | sample 2SBtaG_2_FD_182564 | JGI IMG/M metagenome (GOLD analysis project Ga0209992, IMG submission 182564) | Deep subsurface microbial communities from Kolumbo volcano to uncover new lineages of life (NeLLi) - 2SBTROV12_ACTIVE470 metaG (SPAdes)... | ecosystem: Environmental > Aquatic > Marine >... | reverse complement strand
CTGCCGGAACAAAAATTGTAGCTTCTAAAACTAATAAAATCATGGCAATGATTGAAGCAAAAATACAACTGCTTAACTTGTTGACTGCTGAACAAAGACAAAAAATGGCTAAAATGCATTAGAAGTCGTTATTGAGATGGCAAAGTAAGAATTTAAGATATCGGGGCGTGGCGCAGCCTGGCTAGCGTACCTGCTTTGGGAGCAGGGGGTCGGAGGTTCAAATCCTCTCGCCCCGACCAGTAAAAACAAGGACTTACGGCAATTGCTGTAGGTCCTTTTTTTTGACTGTGTCAAATTTGTGTCAATAAAACCTAGCTTGCCCTTCGTTTGAGCAGAATTAACTTATCATCCCTCTTGCAAACTCGGTTGGAGTATTCCAACATCTTCATCAACTCCGGAGCTGAATAATAAGTAGTCATGCTCATCCTACCCTTGTGTCCCGTCAAGAAATAACGATCCTCCTCAGGAACCCCAGCGACCCTTAGCCTCGCACCATAGGTATGCTTCAAACTATGTATCCCAACATTCGCTATGCTGGATAACTTGGTAGCCGCCCTACTCCGAGCTTTTCTAAAGGCCGATGCGTTCATTTTCTTAACAGGATGACCATCATAGACAAACACAAACTCAGGATGATTCCCCATGTGTTTTTGGATCACAGGCCTGGCAATATCATTTAATACAACTACTCGCCTCAGCCTGTTTTTTACAAACTCACCGGGAACTTCAAAATACCAGATACCATCATCTCTCTGGACAAGCCACTTCCATCTTAACTGGCAAACCTCCTGTTCCCTGCAACCCGTATTGACCTTGAAGAGACACATATCATGGTTCAACTCGGGAAGTTCATTGAACAAAATAGTTTGCTCTTCCCAGGATATGGGGCCGACTTCCCGCTTTGGTTTTAACCTTAATACCTTTGCCTCCTCTTTATCAATCATAGGCACACAATTCCAGTAAGGAATAAGTGGCTTACCACCTGCCCCTCGCCATCTTTTCACCGCCTTGTTTCCAATAATATTTAAAATACTTAAGGCGTAATTGATGGTTCGGGCTGACACCTTGTCCTTAGCCCTATCAAGAATGAAACGTTGAAGAGGAGTCGGCTTATTTTGTTCATCATATCCTCTATAAATTCCATCCATAGGCAACGCTCCGATGTATGGAGCCATTTGTTCAATACAACGAGCATCTTCTTTGATAGAGGCTTTGATGGACTCATTCAAGTGCTTGGTAGCTACCGTGTTGAAGTCAACAATCACATCCTCTTCCCCATAGACATGCTTTCGTTTTAACTGGTTGATGATGTCATTGAGGATCAGGGTTGCCTCTTCTTCCGATGTGGTGCCAGTGCTTTGTCTAATTCGCTGGCCGAAGAGGGTTCCTTCAGCGTGCCAATATGGGGAACCCTTTCTTTTAACGAGTTTGATTCCTGCTGTTCTACGTCCCATTTTTTGCTATCTCCTTTCCTTGCGGGACGCCCGTTGTGTTCCTTTATTATATCAGCACGGGCGTTTAGATCATATATATCGTAGACAATGCCGGCTTGGGCAGAGTCACCCAGCCAAATTTCGGTGAGATAAGGTCTTATAGTTCTATCAAATGTCTGCCTGGTAACACCGAAAAACTCCGGGACATCCTTTTGGCGAATGAATCTGGGTTGGGTAAAACTCATAATTAAATAAAAATAGGGGGGACTTTATTTGTCCACAAGATTTATTAGTTTTGCCAATTGCTTCCTGACTAGCATTGATTCTTTTCTTTGTTTAATTGCTATAGTGGAGCGTCGTCCATGTTTCCAATTTGCTTTCCTGCTTCGTTCCAACCCCTTTTTTGTTCTAGGGCCTGTACTTTTCCCGCCATGTAAACGGCACCTTCCGTTTGGCATTGCAGGGCTGAGGCAGAGAGTTTTTCTTCTAGTTTTAGCGCCACATCTGGGAGATTCGTTGGCATGGTAAAGTCCGATTAACCAAGCGGGAACATGGGGTTTATTGTTGTTTTTCATCTTTTACCCTATCCCCTAAGGCCCCCGCTACCAGAGCCTGTCCTCCATTAGAGACATTTAGATGTTGTACGGTAACTGTTTGCCGGCCTCCAGTCCGGACTTTATTCAATGCTAGAATCCCCTTTTGGTAGATATCCATTAGTTTTGCAGAGGTGTTTGCCGCTCGCACACCCTCTACAGCATGGATACCGCTTTGGTCATATAAACCGCTATCCTGTTTACTAAGATAATCCAATGCCTTCTTTGCGAATGTCATGGAGAGTTTATGGGCAGTGGCCAGTTGATGAGCCAGCATCTTTTCAAGTGAGTTTTGAGCCTGAATTGTTTCAGCAGTATCAAGAGCCAGCCCCGTACAATCTAGATCCAGAGTTAATTGCAGCCGATCCCTACTTGCCTCGGCTGTTACATTATCTGGTTGCTCAACTGTGTTGGCTAACAAAGGTATTTCAGCAGCGTATTCCTTGCTCAAGGTTAATTCACCACCAACACCAATAGCTGGTTGCTGTTGTTTCGGTATCCGGAGAAGGTTTTGGGCTTTTTCTTCCAGTAGATCTGCATCCATATCCATGAACTTTGCTCCCAAGGGATCAAATCCCTCAAGCTCTTTAGCCGAAGCTCTAAGGCTCTTGGCTTCTCCCATATCCATAAGAGCTTTTTTTACTTTAAATTTAGTTTCAGGCATCAAGTATTCCCGTTTAAATATTTGCAGTGACTAGAGATTATTCAGTTAAAGTGACTATTGGATTTCGCCCAGACCTTCTCAACACCGATACCAGTCCTGCCTCCTCCAATTTTTTTAGGGCCCTATATCCGGAGTGGCGTTTAACCCCAAACTCCCGAAGGGCAGAATTTTTCAACGTTACCGTTTTACTTTTTGTCAGGCCGAATAAAAACCAAAGCACAATAGCTACATGAAGAACCTTTCCGCGTAGATGAGCCACCTTTATAAGAAATGGGTAAGGGATGGGTCCCTTTAAGAACATATGTTTTTTCCGATCTACCCGTTCTTTTTCATATGGCAAGGCTACTTTTTTAATGGAGATTTTTTCATCTCGAGAAGGGTTATGTTTATCTGAGTACATAGTTATTTATATTTATATATAAGATAAAAGGATATAGACCGGTTGTGTTCCTACGCACAGGTAATGGTGCATGGGTGCACAGGTCACCTGTTCACCGGAGCACAGGTGGGGATATCCATCTCATTCATACAATCCCAGATCGTATCCCACATCTTCCTTCCACGCTCATCCATGTACCGATCCGGGTGACGAATAATATCAATATCAGACCGTAACCTGAAATCACCCAGAACGGTCTCGCTAGCCTGGGCCATCAATTCCTGAGTTCCAGCTATACAACCATCTAACTCACTGAGTGGGGCCTCTATTAGAATGGCATCGTGAACGGGTGCGCAGACTCGTATTCCATTCTCAACTGCAAGAGAGCAGGCCAACCTCAGCATCTCTGCACCATTGGCCTGCATGGGAAAATTTTGTAGGGAGCGTGGATTGGCCTGCTTGCCAATATGGATCTCCCACCCAAAAACCGTCCATATTTTTCCCTTCAGCATTGCGTGGTTTAACACTGCCTCCGACCACTCCCAGAAAACTTTGTACGTCCTTCTGTGCAGTTTAAGTAACTCTCTTGCCTGAACCACAGGCTGATTGATTTTTACTGCCAACGATTCTGCTCCCATGCCATACTGGACAGCCAGCACACAAGCCTTGAACTGTTCGCGTTCGTTTTTATGGCTCAGTTTCGTTGCATTGTCAGGTACTGCACCTGCCTGTTTAGCAAATTCCAGGTAGGGGTCTCCGGATTGGTAAGCCTTCATCATCAGCGGGTCTTTCGATAATGCTGCCGCGATACCAAATTCCTGCTGTGACCAGTCTATGTAGGCAAGCCCGCAGTCTACTTTTGGCTTAATGAGACTCCGTAGCCAAACAGCCGGGCCAAAAATGAACTTTTTGCTGCTAGGTTGGTTTCTCCCCGTCTTAGCTCTAAAGGCCGACAGCATGCATCGATTACGTCCATCCCTTCCAACAGCAAGATCTGATAAGCGCATCTGGGATAAGGTAACTCGCAACTCCCTTAATGGACCTACAGCAGGATAGGACCTAGCCATTTCCTTGAATGTGTCATCCTTCAAGTCAAGTTTTCCTGTTGGTAATTGCGGCCAGGGAATACTCTTTTTAATCAGCCACTCCGCAAACAGATTTTGTTTGAAAGTTTTTCCTTCATACACACCATAATCAGCATCTATTTTTTTGATGAGTTGTTGCTGTATGGAGTCCCAGTTATTTTTAAAGAGAGTTAATGACTTGGTGTCAACCGGAATACCATTGTATTCAATCTGCGCGGCTGCCTTCATATACCGGCCACGCAGTAGAGAGCGGGGTATGCTCAAGTAAGGCACTAATTTTGGGAGGAGCTTCTCTAATGCAATGACATCCGATTCGCAGTAGTCAAGAATATCCAGCTTTTCCTGCTCGGACCAAGGGCCGCCACTCATGATCAGGTCACGCATCGTGTCCTTTTCTACTACATCCATGCATGATAATCCGAAATAAGTTAAAGCTCCCAGTAAGCCGGATCCGCTAGGCAGTGCTTTCCCGTTGGAGATGCATCTGAATTCAGCGAACAGATCGAGGACATTCTCAGGAAGAGGCCAGCCCAATGAGAGATGACAGTTAAATTCTGCGCTGGCGTAATAGGCAGCAATTAGTGACTCCGCCCCAATGGAATAAGGAGGAAGTTTGAGCCTTTTAAGCTCATCCTGCCAGAGCCGGATTGTTTGTCCGCTGGCCATTTCCCTGGCAACCATACAAACAGGATCGGGTTTTTCTCCATCATGTGAAACAAACTCAAAATCTACAAACCAGACTTCCAGAAAGGACTTTGAACCAGTTTTAATCATATGTCACCGTTGAGTCGGCGAATAACAGGATGGTTCATTTCCGTGATGTATCTATCTTTAAAGGCAACCTCCATGATTTTTTCAAAGGAAAGATCAGGCCATTCCGGTTCAGGAAGCTCGCCCGTTGCCTCAAACACTTCATACCCGCCCAGCGACATGTTGGGCACAACTTTTATCCACTTCTTTTTTGCAAGCTCCGCAGCTTCTAGGGCTGAGCGGTTCCAATTATCGTGTCGACCGTCCGGATTTGGAAGCCGAATCGGCCAGAGAAAAAGCACACCCTGTCTGGACATTCCTGTAAGGAAAATTTTCGCAATAATCTCGCCTGGAAGCTCGGGCCAAAGTTCCGGCGTGACCAGAAATGTTTCTCGATCTTCCTTTATCTCAATGACAGCCGTAGAAAACTGGTAATTATCTGCCGGGTGAACCCGCACAAATTCCTGCTTGGAGGGCTTCCGGACCGGGACTGTGGTGATCAGTTTTTTTACCCCCACCATGGCACTGAAATCTTGCGACAAACGTAGACTAGATAAGTCAAATCCAGTTGTATTCTTTTTTTCAACCTGCTCGTTATTCATGATTTAAAACCTCCCTTAAAAAATTTAAATCCATCAGGTTCTTATCCTGATAGTGGTATCAATTTATAAGAAGGTTTTGGAGAGGTCGAATTTTAGGGGACGTTATGAAATTTTATTTTTGATTTAAAACGTCCCCTAAAATAGAGGGCGGTCATTGGGGAACAAATCTGGAGACAGCTGTTATTTTAATTTCAGCCTGTCATGATCTGCTGCAGAGGTAAGACTAGGGGCAATCCATGTTGATAGCTTAACGTCTTTTTCAGTCAACCTTGCGATCCGTTTTTTTACTTGCTCTTCTGTCATCGCTGTCTCGAAAACCGGAGGAACACATAACTCATTGGTGGCATTTATGATTTGTGCGACTAGCTCATAATGTGGTTTGCCATTTTTTGGCATGGATCCCGCCTTGGCTTTTAACCAGGCACTGTCAGGTGAGTCTTGATCTGTGTACTGTCTCAGAATGAATACAAGCGTAAATAACAAACTGTTTATTTGAGGAGTTCTCCCTTGCGATTGATTGGAAAGACCTTTTGGAAAGAGCAACGCTCCGTGTTGTCTCCAGTGAGCAAATTCTCTTTTTTCCATCTCTTTAATCAGGAGTTTAACATTGATAGTGTAGTGGGATAGGATATTTTCAAGATCTATGTCGAGAGTTTTATTTAGGACTTCATGGGATGGGGGTTGTTCTTTCATGAATGATAGGAGTTGCTGGATATTCTGCAGGGCCCTCTCAGCTGAATTGACAAATTCCCTATCTTCTTTGCGCAGCAGGAAAGTCCAGCCAGAACCTAGCACATTATTAAATTTAGAATAGCAAAAGCAGTATACAAGAATTGAGGTCTTTAGCTTTTGGATGCATTCACTGCCTCGGTCGGGTTCAAGCTCTTTAAGTCTTTCCAGCAAAAGCTTGTGAAGGTTAGAGTTTTTTATCTGTTTTAACCACTCTTCCCAATCATCGCTGAATTGCTCTCTTTCGATTAAAAATTTATCTTCTAGCATGTTACATTCTCTTTTCAACTTATTTTGTATAATCGTTTAGAATATGTTTTTCATACTATTCCATAGGCAAGCATTGCCTTAGCAACTTTAACGAAACCAGCAAGGTTTGCTCCTTTAGTGTAGTCAATTTCCCCACTTTTTTTTCCATAGTCAACGCATTGCTGGTGAATGTTATGCATAATCGTTCGTAATTTCTCATCCAGTTCTTCTTCTTTCCATGAAAGATGGAGGCTATTTTGAGTCATTTCAAACCCCGAGACTGAAACGCCTCCAGCATTCGCCGCTTTTCCAGGAGCGAAAATAACACTAGAATTTTTTAAAACTTCAATCGCCTTGTTAGTGGTGGGCATATTGGCCCCCTCAACAAGCGCAATACATCCATTCTTTATAAGCTGGTTCGCGTCCGAAATATCAACTTCATTTTGGGTGGCACAAGGAAATGCCAGATCAGCTTTTATAGCCCAAGGTTTTTTGTCTTTATAAAACGTGCATTTAAAATTTTGAGCAAACTCGGAAAGTCTTCCGCGACGATTGGTTTTTAAATCAATTATGTATTCAAGTTTTTCCTCATTTAAACCATCTGGGTCATGAATAAAGCCAGAAGAGTCCGAGAGAGTTAAAACTTTCCCCCCTAAATCTATTATTTTCTGAGTAGTAAATTGAGCCACATTGCCCGAACCCGATAAAATACAGCTTTTTCCCTCAATAGAATCATTCTTATGTTTTAGTATTTCTTCCATAAAATAAGCGCAACCATAACCTGTTGCCTCTTTTCTTATGAGGCTCCCACCAAACTCAATAGACTTTCCAGTCAACGTTCCAGTAAATTCGTTTTGCAATCTCTTATATTGACCAAACATAAAGCTTATTTCTCTTGCCCCAACACCAATATCTCCTGCTGGAATATCCACGTTTTCACCAATATGCTTTGACAGCTCTATCATAAATGCTTGGCAGAAACGCATGATTTCCCGTTCCGATTTTCCCTTTGGGTTGAAATCTGCTCCACCTTTTCCAGAACCCATAGGAAGAGTAGTCAGACTATTTTTAAATGTTTGCTCAAAACCTAAAAATTTGAGAATGCTTAGGTTGACTGAAGGGTGAAAACGAAGTCCCCCTTTGTAGGGACCGATGGCGTTATTAAATTGTATGCGGTAACCTCTATTTGTGCGAATGCATCCCTTATCATCTTCCCAACATACTCGAAAAATGACTGTGCGATCTGGTTCTGTCATTCGTTCAAAAATTTGATTTTCAATATAATCTGGATGCTTGTTGACAAAAGGAATGATGTTTTTAGCAGCTTCTTCAACTGCCTGATGAAACTCTATCTCACCAGGGTTCCTTTTAATCAATCCATCCATGAATTTTTGCAGGTTTAACTTTTTTCTTTTAGCCATCTGTTTTAATCCATTAGTTAACTGCAAGTTTATAAGGCTAAGGCCTTTAAAAAAGGGATACGCGATTCTTCTACCCACACAATATTTTTCGATTATAGACAGGATTGTTTCTGAGCTACTAACCAAACATCAAAGTCAGTGTTTTTAATTCCTTAATATACATAATCTTGATGATTTTTCTTACAGAAGAAGTAATAAAATCAAGGTTCTTATTTAGGTTTTAAATGAATGATTTGGAAGCCTTCGACCAAAAGCTCATCTTGGAAATAGTTATATGTCGTTTGGGAACTCATTAAGAAAACAATTGGCCAGTAAGTTGTTGTTATAGACAACATCTCTCACCCTAACTGAGGTTTGCGGCTGAGTGGTTTACCTTTTTTCAATTGGGGTATAGTCTGCGGACTTTATTCCTACATAGACTTGTCTAGGACGGCCAATTTTAAAGTTTTTGTCTTCTTGTAGTTCCTTCCACTGGGCGATCCATCCTGGTAGGCGCCCCATAGCAAACATTACCGGAAACATATTGACAGGAATATTAAGAGCTTTATAAATAAGGCCGGAATAAAAGTCTACGTTGGGATAAAGTTTTTTCTCGATAAAATAATTTTCTTTTAAAGCAACTTCCTCCAATTTTATAGCTATCTCCAGAAGCGGTTCTTGGGTAACAGTTGTATTCAGTAGCTTATGAGCCATGGTTGCGATGATCTTTGATCTGGGATCAAAATTTTTATATACACGGTGCCCAAAACCCATAAGACGAAAAGGATCTTTTGGATCCTTGGCTTTTTGAACATATTTTTGCACGTTTCCCCCGTCATCGTAAATTGTTTGAAGCATTTCGATGACAGCTTGGTTAGCACCTCCGTGAAGTGGCCCCCAGAGGGCATACATGGCCGCTGATACCGATGCGAAGAGGTTGCACATGGAACTGCCAACCAAGCGTGCTGTACTTGTCGAACAGTTTTGCTCATGATCCGCATGAAGAATCAATAGAACTTCCAAAGCTTTTACTGAAACAGGATCGATCTCGTAGTTTTCGCAAGGATTTCCAAACATCATTTTTAGAAAATTTGCGGAATACCCTAACGAGTTGTCAGGATAAGGCAGGGGTTGTCCAATAGATTTTTTATAACTGTAAGCTGCGATTGTTGGTAGTTTAGCTAGAAGGCGGTGTATGGTGATCTCAATTTCCCGTTCGTTGCGTACACTCAGTTCGTTCTGATAAAACGTTGCCAACGAACCCACAATAGCACTGGCTACTGCCATTGGATGCGGATTATTTGGGAAGCCGTCATACAAACTTTTAATCGATTCATGAACCATTGAATGATGAGTAATATGGTACTCAAACTCGTCGAGTTGTTTCTCGGTAGGTAGCTCACCATATATCAATAGATAAGAGGTTTCGATGAAAGAACTTTTTTCCGCTAGTTGTTCGATCGGAATGCCTCGATAAAGGAGCACTCCTTTTTCACCGTCAAGAAAGGTAATCGCACTCTTGCAGGAGCCCGTACTTGTGTATCCAGGGTCTAGGGTAATGAGCCCTGTTTGGGAACGTAGGTTTCCAATGTCTATCGCTTTCTCACCAAGGCTTCCTTCTATAACAGAAAATTCATATGTATTTCCCTGGTAGATGAGTTTAGCCGTTTCGTCCATGATTACTCCTCTACATGATGGCATTCTTGCAACTAGTTTTTAGAGTTCTGAACACCTTTATTATATATCAAAATATTAAAACGAATCTTTTTAGTTTTTATATTCTTGGTAGGTTCTTTAATCAAAGGAGTCTAAAGATGATTAAATATATTTTGGAATTTTTCAGTGCATCCACCCCCGTTCTTAGTAGAACATTGCTTGCTTCTAGAAGTAGACATGAGATTTACCACTATCAATTTAGTTCTTTATCTCTATAATCGAGATACCGCTCTTTATAAAAAAATTCCCAAATTAAAAAATACTCGCAGAATCTACTGATTTCCTGCCCTGTAGTTTTATGAATTAGCAGCCACTTGGTAGCCTAAGTTTTGTTTGTACTATTAGTTACCTATGGCTCTCTCACTCCTTTTTGTCTCGGAATTTTTTTACTTTTTTTTAAAAATATCTATTGTTAATTGATTTGACGGGCCTATATTTATTTTCAAGAGCACAAATCGTATGGGAGATTACTGCCATGAGAATATTTACTTTTTGCATCGCGCTATTATTAACTATGTTCGTAATGTTCTCCCCTGTTTTAGTTTTTGGTCAGGAGAAGAAATACGGGATATCCGCAGAGCTGGCCGCTGATCTTATTCATGCAGTGATTGAAGCGGGCCGAATTACCTATTCTGAGGATATTACGGAACATTTGACTGAGCAAAATATTCTTGCCGCTACAGAAAATTGGAGACAGGAAAATACTCTGCCTTTACCCGCGCAGTTTCTTGCTATGTCTTCGCAACTCTCCAGTTCTCATGGCATCGGTATGAAGTACCGACTAATGAGCCTGTGGCCCATCAACACAAAAAATCTGCCTCGAAATGCTAGTGAAAAGCTGGGATTAGAAGAAGTCATTAAGAACCCTAATAAACCATTTACATGGATTGTACGTCGAGATGGACGGTGGTACTTTGAAGCCATCTATCCTGATAAAGCGGTTTCAAACACCTGTGTTTCGTGCCACAACTTACATCCGAAAAGCTTGAAAACAGACTTTAAAAAAGGAGATGTGTTGGGAGGAATCCTTATCGACCTGCCATTGGCAAAAAGATCTGAAAAAAATGTTGATGAAAAATTTTACCTACAACCAGAGGTCGTGGCCGATTACATTCACTCTGTCTTAGAATCCGACAGAACGATCTATGCAAGACACATCGTCGACCGCCTTGTCAACGCAAATATTCTCACGGTGAATGAGAATTGGATAGGCAGTGAATCCATAATGCTACCTGCACAGTTCTTATTAAATATGGCGGATGTAATACAAGGCAGTGGATTGGGTTTAAATTTCTGGCTTATCAGCAATTTCCCAATCAATATGCAGAATAGGCCTGCCAATGAATTTGAGGCGCATGGGTTGGAAAATGTAGAAGTTCATCCAATTCGCCCTTTTGCTCAGCTAACTCAGGTCGGCAGGAAAAAATATTTTCAAGCTGTCTATGCTGATATTGCTACTAACCCCAGTTGCGTGAATTGTCATAATAATCATCCAAATAGCATTAAAAGGGATTTCAAATTAGGCGATGTAATGGGTGGAATTACTCTTAATTTCCCAGTAAGGCAACAGTGATGATAAACCGCGTTCCAGACTCAAATAAAATATCTCAAATTTAGTGGACATTTGCTCCAATAAGCATATATTTAAATATAAATAGCAATTAAATTACTTCCCATTCTCTGAAAAGGGGGTATGCAATGGAAAATCCACCATTCTACTTTTAGAAGTTCCCATCCATTAAGCTTTCATTGCAGGACAATAATAAAACCAAATAAGGGGGTATCGTTATGGAATGGTATGCCTTTGGAGTAGACAAGATATTGATGTTTCTTTTTTCTTTTTCTGTAGCTTTAATAATTATTCTTACGGTTATGTTTCACCGATCTGTTATTGAAAGAGGGCCCAGAAAATATATTGATATGGATTAATGGGAATTAATCAGGAGGTCACTTTTATGCAGACAGAGTTTCAAGCATTACGCAGTTTTTTCAGAATATCTCCAAATTTACGGAATGGTCTATCCTCGAAGCCTACCGTACGAATGGAGAATATTCAAAGATGTCCAGAATGTCATTTCGTGGGTAACACACTTTGGGTAAAAGATCATTTCGTATGTCCTGATTGTGAAAACCCATTCATTTAAATGGAGGTGATTATGGGAGCTGAGAATCCGCCTGACATCTAATTCACATAAGACGAAATTAAACTTAATTCCGATATAAGTTGGAATGCACCCGATCTTGAAAGGCGGGTCAACAAAAGAGAATAAAAGCCCCACAACCCTGCAACGGGGTTGATGGGGCTTTTTGATTGAAAACTATGGATTACAGTCAACAAAGTTGATAAATTGGAATGCTATGCTTTTAGATGGGTAACAAATGAAGGGGAAATCGCCCCACCCATCACCAACTTCGGTAATGAGCAGGGCAACTGAATCATTTCTTCTTTTTATTCTGATTGTCTCCTTTCTTTTTATCAGTCTTTAAACCACCAACAGATTTCATACCTTTAGCTGGAGTAAAGATTCGATAGTTGCTAAAGTCTGCTGGATCGTTAGGTGGTTCATTCGAGAATACTTCCCACTTCTTCGCCATATTTACCTCACTTTCTTATTTTGTTTGATTGATTGAGTTTTATCTCCATCTTTGTTCTCTGGTAAATTGCTTATAGACCTTCTGTATCTTAGGGGCGAGAAGACTTGAAATTTTTCGTTCTTGAGCTTCTCCACCGTTTCTTCGTATGATGCTATCGTAACCTTCGCCATTTCACCTTCTCCTTTTCTAGTGTATTTTTTTGATCTAAGTGGTGTAAACACTTGCCAAGGTCTGTTTCTGTTCCTTTCTTCTGTTTCTTCATATGTCCTTTCAATAATTCTAGCCATGGCTATCTCCTTTCCTTCTCAGTTTCTGGTTTAGGTTGAGCCTTGAGTTTTAACTTGTGTGCTTCCCAAGCTTTAATATGGTGATCTAACATATTGTCTCCTTTAATTTCTTCCTTATTGGTTTTAGGCACAGAAGTTTCTTGCTCCTCTTTCTTCAATGAAACAGGCTTCTGTCTCCTAGGTTTTTTGTAAGAATATATTGTGTAACCAGACTGGCTCTTTACATCATCAGGTGTTCTTGGGCAGAGCTTCCCAATGCGACGTCCTATTGCCATGATTGACTCCTTTATATCTCCCGAATGATATTTACGAGGCAGGTTCGGGAGTAGAGCCTGTCACGCTTTAGCAGTACTTGTAATCCGCCCCGCAAGTTGTTGGTTAAATCGGCGGTAAATTTGGGCATAAAAAAACCCGACTCAGCTTTTGCTAAGACGGGCGCGCGCTCTCGTTTTAGCTGAATTTATTAAACGCCCGCAAGCTGATTCAAATCGGCGTTAATCTGATTAGTATAGTACAAATAAAATTTTGTTCAACTCTTTTTTCAGTCCTAATCTATGGAAGCAAGCCATGGACAGCGTATCTTTACTACTTCGGAGGCGCGGTGTCCATTTCCCAGAGGTCTACTCCTTTCATCAGTTCGTCCAATCTGGATATTCCAGCAGATGTCACTCTTCCATCATAAAATCTTTGGTAAAATAAGATACCAAGTCTTTGACTGACAGTACGCCAACTATTTTTTCCTCTTCAGTAATGGCCAGATGACGAATTTTGTGTTTATGCATAAATATATTAGCTTCTTCGACAGGTAGGTATCGGTCGAATGATAGAATGGGTGACGTCATAATGGATGTAATGATAGTAGATTCGGCATTGAGACCTTTTCCGACAACCTTGCGTGTTAGATCTCTGTCTGTTACGATTCCAACAAATTCCCTTCCATTTTTTACAAATACCGCGCCAATTTTATGGGCATGCATATAATGAGCGGCATCTTGGACAGTCACTTCTGAGTCCACGCTCAATACAGGGGAACTCATATAATCACCGATATCTTTCATCACTTTGCCTCCTTGAATAAAAGCAAAACCAAAAAATCTATGTTTACCCCTATCTAAATCTTGGATTTGCAAAGAATGAAACTAGATCTCTTACCGAAATCATACCTACAATCTTTCCGTTGTCTGTGATTGCAAGATGTCGCATCTTTTTTTTCGCCATATAGGCATTTGCTTCTGTTATCGGCAAATGACAATCTAAAGAAATTATAGGCTCAGTCATAATTTCAGAAACTCTACTGGTATTGGGGCACAAGCCCTGCAAAAGCACTTTTCGTGTTAAATCCGTTTCCGTTACGATACCAACGTACTCGCTATTTTTTTCTACCACAACTGAACCAATATTTTTGTCATGCATTAATTGTGCAGTTTCCTTTACTGTAAAAGCAGCATCTACACTGATTACAGGAGAACTCATCCAATCAGCAATTTCCTGACTTTTGGAAGTTTTATCTTTTACAAACCTGTGGGGGGTGTATTTTTCCATCATGCTTCACCGCGATGCTCCATCACTACATAGATGGATAGTGATTAAAAAAATCAGAGGTGATTGATGTAACTATGTAAAGATTATATCAATAACTTTAGGGTCATGCAACTTCAGCAAAGAATGCAAAGAAGTAGGAATTGCAGGTTAAGAGCGATAACCCTTCATCAAGAGAGGAAAAAGTTGCAAAGCAAGAAACGGTCTCTTCCTCGCAAACGCTTCAAGAGCATTCCGTAGACATTAATGCCTAAATCTGTAGGGGCTTGTCCAAGTTTTTTTCATAACCAAGGGTCGGAAGTTAAAATCTTCTCACCCCACCCATTACCATTCATCCAATTCCACGACTTACATTCCCCATCTGAATTCGTGCCAAAATTTGATGATAAACCAAAACATTCTCTAGTTATCGGTTCCTGCTGAAGACACATCACCATCAGTGACTGGTTCTGAGCAATCTATGAAAGTCCGTAATTATATTCATCCGCCCATTATTTTGTAGAGAAGATAAAGAACAAGTGCTACTACGATAAGAATTTTTTTATTTGCATCTAATTTCATTACAAGCCCTCCTTACTCTTTCGCTTCTATCAGAACAATATGATAATTTGCAACACAGCCCGACAAAAATAAAGCGATACCAAATATGTAAGTGTGTGATTCATCAACATAAACAGAACCACTAAACAAAAACAGAAAGGTAAGTGAGATTAAGAATGTGAGTTTGGTTTTGCTGCTAAATGGTTTCCAAGTAGTTCGCATGTTAAAACTCCTCAGATTTTTGGGGTGTGTGGAGTATATCAGAAGGTATGGGGAGTTGGGAAGTTGCGGTAATTAAAGTGATTATTAGGCCAAATTTTATCCAATTTAATCCTGTTATACTATGCCACCAATCAAACTTATTTGACTGATTTTATGCCAAGTAAAACTTTCAAATCTCTATCCGATTTTATCCAGAATAAAATGCGGATGTCCTATATTTACCAACCTGTAATGCTGATGGAGTTACTTAAGGGTTCTGGTACAAGCTCCTTGTTCTGAGTCGGTCTCTCCGCCAAAGACAATAATGTCATTATCTACGAGCAGTGTAGGTGATGATAGGTTCTTGCCAAAACATCCTTCATGCAGGTCATCTTGGTTGATTTCTACAAATGCCAAGCCCAACTCCTCAAGCATTTGTCTTGCTAACTTATAGTTAGGGCAAGAATCAGAATATATCAGTGAAAAATGCTTCATTTCTGTCCGATGAATGTAAAAAAAGAGTCTGGCTAATTCATCTTAGGCACGGCGCAAAATTGAACTGCAAAGGGAATGACTAGTATTAAAACCACTGCCAACAGGATGAACGGTTCCAAGTTAAAAAAGAAAAAGGGTTTTTTATAGGGTTTTAGCTCCCATTTGATCATGATACTCACCTCCTTTGATTTGAAGATTCAAGATAGGTGAATGCATTGAAATAGTTTTTTTTCTTTAATATATACCCTGCATGGATAAAGGCAAGTTATCAACTGATAAAATCCTCGATGCCCCTTGATTAATGAAAATAAATTAATATTAAAAGAGTGGATATTTTTTATTTCAGGCCTATATTTAAGTTAACTACTTCAAATTTTGAGGTAACTGCGATGGACAATCCGCCATTCTATTTAAGTTTTCCAGCCATATATTTTTAAAGTTACTTTTCTAAAATATTCTAGAACTGCCATAGGAGGTACTGTTATGGAATGGTATGCCTTTGGAGTAGACAAGATATTGATGTTTCTTTTAGCCGGAACTTCATTTCTGGCAATTATTTTGACAATTATGTTTGGAATATCGCTTGTTGAGAAAGGACCGAGCAAGTACATAGAAATGAATTGACCTCGGTATTATTTATGAAGGATCACGCATATGAAAGAACCATTAAGTTTATTGCAATTTTGCCTAAAGAAAATACAGCGCTCAAGAAACTTTAGAGAATTAAGCAATACGATAGTTTCTATAAGGCAAAAGAAAGAGAAACTTTCTCGTTCTGATAAGTTGATCTTATTTAGGGAAATAAACAAAAAAATCGGAAGTTATTTGTAGGTTTAAAACCTTAATACCTATTCAGGAGGTTCTTATAATTGCAAAATCTGGTTGAAGGGGACTCTGTTTCATGTAGGTAGTGGATTCGAGATGGACAAAGTCCTGAGACGGCAGACTGCCATAAAACTACCACCTTCCACCAACTGGGCATTGTAATAAGAGCTGACCTTTAATGGGATATAGAGGGTTGTTTAGCAATAGCTAATACTCGGTCTGAAACATTAACGAAAGGAGGTTGCCCGAAAATAATTGCTGGCATATTGGAAGCA
>Ga0209992_10002581_pt1 | contig 16362 bp, 15 predicted proteins | sample 2SBtaG_2_FD_182564 | JGI IMG/M metagenome (GOLD analysis project Ga0209992, IMG submission 182564) | Deep subsurface microbial communities from Kolumbo volcano to uncover new lineages of life (NeLLi) - 2SBTROV12_ACTIVE470 metaG (SPAdes)... | ecosystem: Environmental > Aquatic > Marine >... | reverse complement strand
ATGACATTAGCCAAACAAGGCAAGGTAATTGCCTACAAGTTTGAAGGCACAAGATATGATTGCGGAAGCGTCAAAGGTTTTGTTGAGGCAACCTGTGAATTTGCCCAGATACAAGGAATTATATAGATTAAAATAATTCAAATTAATTTGAACTGTAAGCCAAAATTTAAGGCTTACAGTGCGGTAGCCGTGGTGAATCAAATGTCTAATCAAAAACCTTTATGAATAAAAAGTTACTAATCACAGGTGGCGCAGGCTTTATCGGCTCTGCAGTCATTCGCCATATTATTGATAACACTAATCACAGCGTTGTTAACGTTGACAAGTTAACCTATGCCGGCAATCTAGAATCTTTGGTTTCAGTTGAAAATGATTCAAGGTATGCATTTGAACAAGTTGATATTTGCGATGCTAATGAGATTAAGCGTGTATTTAACGAACATCAGCCTGATATTGTGATGCACCTAGCAGCTGAATCACACGTTGATCGCTCCATTGATGGCCCTGGTGAATTTATTCAAACCAATATTGTTGGCACTTATGTGTTACTTGAAGAAGCTAGAGATTACTGGTCTAACTTAGAATCCGATAAAAAAGATAGTTTTAGATTCCATCATGTGTCTACTGATGAAGTGTATGGTGATCTTGAGGGTACGGATGATCTTTTTACTGAAGAAACCTCTTATGCGCCTAGCTCTCCTTACTCAGCAGCAAAGGCTAGTTCTGATCATTTAGTACGTGCATGGCAGCGTACTTTTAAATTCCCAACGCTAATTACTAACTGCTCTAATAATTACGGCCCTTATCAGTTCCCTGAGAAGCTTATCCCTCTTATTATTCTTAATGCATTAGAAGGCAAAGATTTACCAATCTACGGCAATGGTAAACAAATACGAGATTGGCTGTATGTTGATGACCACGCCAGAGCACTACTGCATGTGGCGCTTACTGGTGAGATTAGTGAAACCTATAACATTGGTGGACACAATGAGTTGCAGAACATCGAGGTTGTTAAAACTGTATGCAGTATTCTGGATGAGCTAGTGCCAAGTAAACTTGATGGGGTCGATAAGTATGAGCAGCTGATTACTTATGTTGGAGACAGGGCGGGACATGATGTAAGATATGCCATTGATGCGACTAAGATTGCTGATGAGCTTAACTGGGCACCGGATGAAACTTTTGCAACAGGCATTAAAAAGACCGTTGAATGGTATTTAGAAAACAAGACTTGGTGTGACCGGGTTAAGGATGGCAGCTATCAAGGTGAAAGATTAGGAGTGGTTAAATCATGAAAGGAATTATTCTAGCAGGAGGCTCAGGTACACGCCTTTACCCTATAACAAAGGGTGTTTCAAAGCAGTTATTACCTGTTTATGATAAGCCGATGATTTACTATCCACTGTCAGTGTTGATGCTCGCAGGTATTCAAGATGTTTTGATTATTACAACCCCAGAAGATCAGTCAGGCTTTATACGAATGCTCGGAGATGGAAAAGAGTTTGGCGTCAATCTGTCTTATGCCGTACAGCCCAGCCCAGATGGACTGGCGCAAGCCTTTATTATTGGCGAAGAGTTTATTGGTAGCGATAGTGTTTGCTTGGTTCTTGGTGATAATATATTTTGGGGGCAAGGCTTCACTCCTATTTTAAAGAGTGCCGCTAGTCGAAACAGTGGTGCATCTGTATTTGGTTACCAAGTTAAAGATCCAGAGCGTTTTGGTGTAGTTGCATTCGATGAAAATCAAAAAGCAATTAGCCTTGAAGAGAAGCCTGAAAAGCCACAGTCCAACTTCGCAGTTACAGGTTTGTATTTTTACGACAATGATGTGGTCGAAATGGCTAAAAAAGTTAAACCTTCGCATCGTGGCGAGTTAGAAATCACAACGCTTAATCAAATGTATATGGAACGTGGAGATCTTAATGTTGAGTTACTAGGTCGAGGCTTTGCCTGGTTAGATACTGGCACACATGAAAGTCTCTTAGAGGCCGCAATGTTTGTAGAAACCATTGAAAAACGCCAAGGTTATAAAATTGCCTGTTTAGAAGAAATCGCTTGGAATAATGGTTGGTTAAGTAACGAACAAATGATGCAAACAGCTAAAGCCCTGTCTAAAAATAGCTATGGACAATATTTAGCAGATTTGATTAAAAGTGAAACAAAGTGAGTTTAATTAAAACAATCAATTTTAAACCTTTAGGAGATGAACGTGGATCGCTTGTTGCGTTAGAGAGTAACAAGAACGTGCCATTTGATATTAAGCGAGCGTATTACATCTTTGGTACAAAAAAAGGTGTTTCTCGCGGATTTCATGCGCATCGAAACCTAAAACAAGTTGCGGTTTGCGTAACGGGTAGTTGTTGTTTTGTTTTAGATAATGGCAAGCAACGCGAAGAAGTTGTGCTCGACAAGTCAACAATAGGCCTCTTAATTGATGATTTAACTTGGCGAGAAATGTACGATTTTAGTCCCGATTGTGTCCTGATGGTATTGGCAAGCGAACATTATAATGAATCGGATTATATCCGTGATTATCAAGAGTTTTTAAAGGCTGTAAACAATGGTTGATTTTAAAATACATCCTCTTGCTGATGTGCAAAGTACTAAGATTGGTGCCGGAACAACTATTTGGCAGTTTAGCGTGGTTTTATCGGGCGCTAAAATTGGGAAAAATTGCAATATCAACGCCTTAACGCTCATTGAAAATGATGTGGTGTTGGGTGATAACGTTACTGTTAAATCAGGCGTCCAAATTTGGGATGGATTGCGTGTTGAAGATAACGTATTTATAGGTCCAAACGTTACCTTTACCAATGACTTTACGCCACGCTCGAAACAACGACCTGCCAAGTTTTTAAAAACAACCCTTAAGCAAGGTGCGTCGCTCGGTGCCAACTCAACCATTGTTGGCGGCTTAACTGTTGGTAAATACGCAATGATTGGTGCGGGCAGCGTGGTTACTAAAAATGTGTCAGATTATGCTTTAGTGTACGGAAATCCCGCTAAACTAAAAGGCTATGTTTGCGAATGTGGTTCAAAATTAATCGATTTATCCTGTAATATTTGTTATAAAGGTTATATTATGAACAATAATATTTTGAGTAGAAAATGAAGATAAATCAAGTTCCTATCTCCACTGCCCATTAAAAATTAAACAAAATACACAAGGTGTTTCAATTGATCCCATTTTTAGATTTAAAAAGTATTAACGCACAATACCGAGATAAGTTGATCCAATCGGTCACTGATGTAATTGATTCCGGCTGGTATATTCAAGGCACCCAAGTAGAGGATTTTGAACGTGAATTTGCGGACTATTGTGGAGTCAAGCATTGCATTGGTGTAGCTAATGGCTTAGATGCACTAATTCTAACTTTACGTGCTTGGAAAGAGCTAGGCAATCTAAAAGATGGTGATGAGGTTATTGTGCCTGCTAACACCTATATCGCCAGTATTTTAGCCATTACCGAAAACCGCCTAGTACCTGTGTTAGTAGAGCCAGACGTTACCAGTTATAATTTATGCCCTAAAAATACTGAGGCTGCCATTACCCTAAAAACTAAAGCAATTCTACCCGTGCACCTATACGGCCAACCTGCCGATATGCCTGCCATTATGGGCATTGCTAAACGCCATAATCTACTAGTGTTAGAAGATTCAGCACAAGCGCATGGTGCCAGCATGAACGGCAAAAAAGCCGGCAACTGGGGTGATGCTTCAGGTTTTAGCTTTTATCCAGGAAAGAACCTAGGTGCTTTAGGTGATGGCGGAGCAGTAACAACCAATAACGAGGAATTGGCAGTCACTATTCGTGCGCTTGGTAACTACGGTAGTCATAAAAAATATAAAAACCTCTATCAAGGTATCAATAGCCGTTTAGATGAAATTCAAGCTGCCATGCTGCGTGTAAAGCTTAGGCACTTGGATGAAGAAACTTCTCAACGGCGCGCTATTTCTGAGGCTTATATGGATGGCATTAAGAATGAGAATGTGATTTTGCCACTGACGCACAACGTGTCACCTTTAATGCTTAAACAACATGCTTGGCATCTGTTTGTGATTCAAAGTAAATATCGCGATAAGTTGCAACAATACCTATTGCAAAAGGATATCCAAACTCTTATTCATTATCCTATTCCGCCTCATAAGCAACAAGCTTACGAGGATTGGAATCAGAAACGGTATCCAATAACTGAGAAGATTCACCAGCGAATACTTAGCTTGCCTATGAGTCCAACTTTGACGTTAAATGAAGTAAAAAAAGTGATCAAAGCTATCAATGAGTTTACCTGCTAATGTTTAAATTAATTAAGGAGTTATTTTCGTTACTAACGCCTAGTCAACGCAAACGATTTTGGGTGTTGCAGCTGCTTGTTATTTTAATGGCGATTTTAGAAGTTTTTGGTATAGCCTCAATCGGACCCTTTATGGCAATTGTATCGGATGATAGTTTAATAGAAACAAACCCTATATTGAAGCAAATGTATCAATATTCGGGATACAATACAGAGCAAGGATTCTTATTTTTCATGGGCTCTATGGTGCTGTCTACATTAGCATTATCTGCTATTTTTTCAATGTTTACAATTTGGCGAATATCAATATTTGCTGCAGAAGTCGGCACTGAATTGGCAGACAGATTGTATAGTCATTATATGAATCAAGATTGGCTGTTTCATGTGAAAGGAAGTAGTTCCCAATTAATTAAGGGGATTTCTGTTGAGTCTATACGTGTAACAGATTTAGTTATAAACCCATTGATGCAAATGAATGCACGAATTGTATCAGTGTTTTTAATATCATTATTTATCATTCTGTATGATCCAATTATTGCTTTTTTTGGTTTGATTATTTTTACAGCAGCATATTCACTTTTATATGTGACGATGCGTGTTCAATTGCAAAAAAATGGAACTCAACTTTCGAATGTGTTAGGAGATCGTTTTAAATTAATGACTGAGGGGTTTGGAGGTATAAAGGATGTGTTATTATTAGGTAGATCTAATGACTTTATTAGTCGTTTTAATGAGGCAGGTAAGAAGTTTTCTTATGCTCGCGGAACTAACCATGCCATCACCCTTGTTCCACGTTATTTAATGGAGCTAGTCGCTTTTGGAAGTATGATTGGTTTAGTACTATTCTTATTGGACTCTCAATCAAATAGCCTTTCTGTCATATTGCCAATGTTATCAGTTTACGCCCTAGCAGGATTTAAGCTTCTACCCGCATTCCAGCAGATTTATTCTAGTTTGGCGCAAGTTAAAGGCAATATAGCTTCTTTTGAGTCTATAAAGAAAGACTTACAAAATTCTCATAGTGGATCATGTGGCAATCCTAAAAAAATAGATAGTGATACAAGACCAAAGCTTAGGTTTGATAAATGTATTGAACTTAATGATATTGATTTTTCATACAAAAGCGGAATGCCAGTACTAAGAAAGTTAAATATCAGCATTCCAGCTAAAAAAGTAGTAGGAATAGTTGGCCCATCTGGTTCTGGAAAATCTACAGCAATAGATGTTCTGTTAGGCTTGATTTATCCGCAGAAAGGCCAGTTGCTAGTAGATGGCCAGTCTATTACAAAGAATAATAAGCGTGCTTGGCAGAATTCTATCGGTTTTGTTGCTCAGGCAATATTTTTAAGTGAGAACTCCATTGCAGAGAACATTGCCTTTGGCGTTCCAAAGAGATTGATTGACTTAGAACAGGTAAATAAAGCTATTCAATTGTCTCATCTTAGTGATTTGGTGGCTAGCCTTGATAAGGGCATACATACTAAAGTTGGAGAACGAGGGGTGCAGCTGTCTGGTGGTCAGCGTCAGCGCATCGGTATTGCTCGAGCACTTTATCACGATGCAGATATTTTGGTATTTGATGAGGCGACCAGCGCTCTAGATGGTATTACTGAAAAACTTATCATGGATGCAATCCATGATTTTGGTGGCGAAAAAACTATAATCATGATCGCTCATCGATTAAAAACAGTTGAAAAATGCGATTGTATCTTTTACTTAGAGGCAGGACAGGTGGCCGATCAAGGTACTTATCAACAATTGATTGAGAATAATCCTAAATTCAAGGAGATGGCCCTTCATGCATAAATCTATAAAATTACTCGACTGCACTCTCAGAGATGGTGGCTATTACAATGATTGGGATTTTAACCCTAGTCTAATTTCCGATTATTTAGACGCTATGACAGCCTTAAAAGTAGATTTTGTAGAAATTGGCTTCCGTAGTCTAAAAAATGAGGGGTTTAAAGGTGGGTGTGCATTCAGTACAGATTCATTTATAGAAAGTTTATCGATTCCCACAGGGCTTACCGATAAAATCGGCGTAATGGTGAATGGTTCAGAATTAACTTCAAAACAAGCGGACTTACTCAGTCTTGAAGATCAAGAAATGGCACAAGTAAGTATTTTAGAAAATCTGTTTAAGCCTAAAGCTTTGTCGCCAGTAACACTGGTCCGTATCGCTTGCCATGTGCATGAATTTGAATCTTGTTTACCAGCCTCTATTTGGCTAAAAGAACAAGGGTATTTGGTTGGATTTAATCTGATGCAAATAGCGGACAAAACCACTGAAGAAATTACATTATTAGCGAAAAAATCCAGCCGTTTTCCTATTGATACACTCTACTTTGCCGATTCAATGGGTAGTTTAAATCCGCAGAAAGTTAGTCGGATTATTGGTGCTTTTAAAAAAGGCTGGCAAGGCGCGTTAGGTATTCATACACACGATAATATGGGCCAAGCAATAGCAAATAGTTTGCAAGCGGTAATTGACAGTGTAACTTGGATTGACAGCACCGTTACGGGTATGGGCCGTGGGCCGGGTAATGCTCAGACAGAGTACCTTGCAATGGCGCTAGAGCCGTATAGGAAAAATACAGGCAACCTGACTAAACTATTTGAACTGATTCGCAAGCACTTTAAACCTTTAAAAGAACAATACGGCTGGGGCAAAAACCCTTACTACTACATGGCTGGTCAGAGTGGAATCCACCCCTCATATATACAAGAGATGCTTCAAGACTCACGTTACAGTGATGAAGATGTGCTAGCCGTTATTGAACATTTAAAAGACAAGGGTGGTAAAAAATTTAGTTTAGGCACATTGGAAGCTGCACGACACTTTTACTCAGGCGAACCTCGTGGCATTTGGTCGCCAAAAGAAGTTATACAAGGTCGTTCCGTGTTGATTATTGGCACTGGACCAGGCGTATTAAAATATTGTGAAGCGATAGAGCTATTTATAGAGCGACATCAACCCTATGTAATTTCCCTGAATACACAGAAAAACATCCGTGAAAACTTAATAGATGCACGCGCAGCCTGTCATCCAGTTAGGTTGCTTGCAGATTGTAACGAGCATATAACATTACCTCAGCCTCTAATTACACCGGCTGCAATGCTACCTGAAGATGTTAAGCGGGCGTTAAAAGATAAAGAGTTGTATGACTTTGGAATCGCTATTAATGGAGTTGACTTTAAGTTTAATGACTATCATGCGGAGCTTCCGACATCATTAGTTGTCGCTTATGTGCTGGCAGTTGCAACGAGTGGAAAGGCCAAGGCTATATATATGGCTGGTTTTGATGGCTACCCAGAAGGTGATCCACGTAATAAAGAGTCAGAGGCGGTGTTTAGCGCTTATTTATCATCACCAAAATGCTGCGACATAAGCAGTATTACGCCAACACGTTATCAAGTTAAAAGCATGAGTTTGTATGGAAATATGGAAAAACTATGAGAAAACTAAGTGTCTTTTTGCCTTGCAGAAAGGGGAGTGAGCGAGTACCTAAAAAAAACATAAGGCCTTTTGCGAGCTTCGAAAGTGGACTTATTGCCATTAAGTTGGATCAACTGCTTCAAGTAGAATCTATCAGTAATATAGTTCTTTCTACTAATGACGAAGAAATTTTAGAATATGCAGAAAATTTAAATAGCTCAAAAATAAAAATACATAAACGTATTGAGTCATTGTCTACAAATCAAACTAGTACAGACGACCTCGTTAGTCATGCTGTAGATTTAGCCCCTGAAGGGCACATACTTTGGACACACGTAACCTCTCCATTTTTAAATGCACAAACCTATGAAAAAATAATAAAAACATATTTTAATAAACTGGATCAAGGTTATGACTCGCTTATGACAACAAACTTGATACATGGCTTCTTGTGGAATAAATCAGTACCGATTAACTATGATCGCACACTTGAGAAATGGCCAAGAACACAAACACTTGAACCGATGCATGAAATCAATAGTGGTGTATTTTTAGCAAGTGCACATATTTATAGAGAATTACAAGATAGGATAGGCGAAAAACCTTATCTTTATCCGTTGGATAAAATTCAAGGATTTGATATTGACTGGGAAGATGATTTTAAAATTGCGGAAGCAATTATACAGTCGGGGATAGCGAAAGTATGAAAGAGCAAGTATTAGATTTAAGTGCTTACCAAACTTTTGTATTTGACTGTGACGGTGTTGTACTAAACTCTAATAAAATTAAAACTCAAGCCTTTTATGATGTAGCAAGTATTTATGGTACGGAAGCTGCACAAACCTTAAAAGACTACCATATTCAAAATGGCGGAATATCCCGATACGCAAAATTCGAATACCTAATCACAGACATTCTTAAAAAACCATTAGAAAAAAATGAATTACAACAGCTTTTAGGAAATTTTGCGTATGAAGTGAAACAAGCTCTAATGACCTGCGAAGTCGCGACGGGATTAGAAGAGTTACGCCAAAAAACCAAACAAGCTAACTGGCTAATTGTCTCAGGCGGTGATCAAGCAGAACTACGCGAAGTGTTTGCAGAAAGAGGGCTGGATCATTATTTTGATCGTGGAATTTTTGGCAGTCCCGCCACAAAAGACACTATCTTAGAAAGGGAGCTTAACAACGGTAATATCACTAAGTCAGCTCTATTTATAGGCGATAGCAAGTACGATTACCAGGCAGCCAATCAAGCAGGGTTGGATTTTGTGTTTATCAGCCAGTGGACAGAGGTGATGAATTGGCAGTTATTTTGCCAAAAAAATAAGCTGACTTGTAAAAATTTGATTAATGAGCTTGGCAATGAATAAAATTAAATCTATTGTAAAATTCATTATTCCTCAGTGTTGGTGGCCAGAAATTTCATTTTTTCGGCATTTATTATTAAGTAGAGATGCAAAAAATCTAAAAAAAATTAAGTTTCTAAAAACTAGGGAGGACGTAATCGTTCTAGGAAATGGCCCTAGTTTAAAAAATGACATGGAAAAAGTTGTAAAAAATTCCAATAATTATGATTTTGTTTGTGTTAATAACTTCTGCACTAGCCCTTACTACGAAACAATTAAACCGAGTAAATACATTTTTTTAGATGATTATTTTTTTTCTGAAAATGCACACCCTGATTGGATTAAACAGCGAGAATCAACATTTAAGACGATTAATGAAAAAACTCACTGGGCAATGCAAGTATTTTTACCACCAAGTGCCAATGATCGGATACTTAAAAAATTTATAAAAAATACAAATGTAGAAATTATCAAGATAAAAGTAGTTGGCTATGATAATTTGATTTTTAAAAAAATAGTTCAAAGGTTTGATACTGGATATTTTGGACCGTACCAAGGAAATGTGCTGATATATGCCGTTTACCTTTCGATTTGGGCAAAACATAAAAGAATAAAAATATTTGGTGCAGATTTAAGCTTTCACAAAGATATTGAAGTAAATCAAAAGAATAATAATGTGGACATTAGGTTTAGGCATTTTAATCGTGAAGATCATGTTGAAAGATTAATGAAAAATCCAGAAAAAATACACCCTTTTTCAATGTCCGAAATAATGCAAACGACCGCTGACTCTTTTAGAGCTCATGAATTGTTGAATCATTATGCAATAGAAAAAAATGTAGAGATAGAGAATTGTTCAAGTTTTTCATTCATAGATGCTTACATTAGGAATGAGTTAGTATGATTTATTTTAAAGTATATGACCCAGTAATAATTAAAGTAGCTTGTAATGAGTGTCCTTTTTCATTATTTACACGGAGTTATTCGTAGTGGGAAATATTGACAGTAATTTATTAACTTCTGACAAGGTGACCATGGTCATCAATAGTTGTGATGCTTATCAAGAAATATGGCCTTTGTTTTTTTGTGCTCTTGATGAGTATTGGCCAAATAGAGATTTTGAAGTAGTTATAAACTCTGAAAGCGAAGTAAAAAAAACCAAAAATACGAAGTTATATTTAAATAATGTTGATAAAGAAAATGGTAATGGATGGGGTTTGAGACTTTTAAGAACGCTAGCTAGTATTGAAACAGAGTACGTTATTACGGTCTTCGATGATTATATCTTGGAATCAATCGTCGATATTAGTCAGGTGAATAATATCATTTCTTTTATGGATGATCACCCATATGCAGCAGTTTACTATCTAAATGCAGTATGTTTAAAGAGTCATGTTGATGATAAAGATTCTAGTTACCGACTCTTGAAAGATAGAGTTGATTATCGCTTAAATTCTGCTCCTGCAGTTTGGCGTCGTAAAGATTTAATGAGCTATATTGGAGAAAGGGATAACCCATGGGCATGGGAGGTGTTTGGTAGTTATCGGACTTTTGGTGATGGTAAAGAGTTTTATAGTCCTAGTTCAGTAATAAATAATATTTATAATTATAATTTCAAAAAAGGTGGGGCGATTTATAGAGGAAAATGGGTTTCAGATGTTGTTGTTCCAAAAGTGAAAAAATACAACCTTGATATTGATTTTGCAAAGCGTGGATTTTCTGATAACAACCTCTTTGAAAAGAGATCACTGTTCTGGAAGTTTAGTTTTTTGTGGCTTGGATTTAAAATGATAGGCTTTAAAGTTTTTTATTTTATAATTCGCTCTCTAAAGGTAAAGATTGATGCATTGTAAAATTCAGAGTTTTACATTTTGTGTGCTTGCCTATAATCATGAAAAGTATATTGTTGAGCATCTTGAGAGTATCAAATATTTAATTGAGGTACACGGGACTGGAATAGACTTTCAAATTATTGTGAATGATGATTGCTCCAAAGACAGGACGACATCGTTAATTGACTTATGGTTGAAAAAAAATAGTAAATTATTTACTGATGTTGTGAAAATTTATAATGATGTTAATGTTGGGACATGCTCTAGTCTTAAGAATATTTTGGAACGCCTTAAAGTAGAATTCTGCAAAATTACGGCAGGTGATGATGTCTACTCTTTTGAAGATATTTTCCAGTCTATTGAAAGTTTTGGTCACAATGATATTCTTTCAGGAGTACCTTTAAGTCTAGTTGATGGAGATTTAAAGAAGAATGGTTTTGATGTTTTCAATATTTTGGCATCTGATGTGATTTATAAGAGCGGTGCTTTAATTAATAGGTTTAAAGAGATAAGTGTAAATAACGCACCCAATATCATTTATAAAAAAGAATATTTGAAAAATGAAAAAATAGTTGATTTTTTTTCAAAGTATGATGTTGTTGAAGATTGGCCCCTTCAGATTGCAATAGCTGAAAGTGCAGAGTCCCCTAAATTTTATTTAGATAGTGTTGTTTTTGTTTACTATCGTCGGACCTCTGGATCAGCTTTTATTGTCGCCTCTGATCGGTTTGTAAAAGATCAAACTAATGTATTTGAATATCTTATAAGGAATGAGACGTCACTCATCAAAAAATTAATTCTCAAGAATAGGCTTTTATGTTTTATATCCGATTCAACGTTTGTTAAACGTTTTCTGAATTCAGCTAAATGGATTTATGCGATTAGAATTAGTATAAATATTTTCCCTATTCTCAAGCGTATGAATAATTTGAATTTAGATGCCACCAAGCATCGAAAACATTACCAGGAAATTAAAAATAGATCAAAAAAAATCCTATCTAGAGATTAACTCTTATGATTATAACTTTTAAAATTTATTTCTTAAGTGTATTTAGCTGTTGATATGAAGTACTTTATACCTATTTTATTTCTTGAAGTGTATTTAATTATTACCCTTTTGATATTTGAGTTTGGCCCGGTAAGTTATCACGTAGAGCTTCCATTTCTATTTTGGGGCTTTATGTTTATATCTGAGTAGTTTTTAATGGGATATATTATCGCTTTTATAACCAGATCTCGCTCCAATAGAATAGTTGACGGGTACTTTAAAAATACGCAACCCTCTATCAATAGATTTAAGTTAATTATGATTGCTGCGCTGGTATCTTCACTTCTTGGATTTAAAGGGGTAGATTCTATTTTTGATTTACTTAACCCTATATTTTTATTTGATTCTGCTCTGTCTGGAATTTACAGTCCAGGAGAGGCTTATAACATAAAAATGGAACGCGTTAATTCCCAGGGCCAGGGAAACATCTTATTGAGTTTGGTATTGTTTATACTTGCTTTCTCAAAAGTATTAATTATCCCTGCCCTGGTTTTTATGTGGGATCGTCTTGGCAGTTTTTCTAAATTTTTTGCAATATTTATTACTTTGATTCCTGTTTTAAATGGTTTATCATCTGGCACTAATAAAGCTATTTTTGATTTTGCGATATTTTATTCTTCATCATTGGTTGTGTACTTTATTCATCGCTATTATCGCTACGGTAGTTTTGGTTTTTATAAGAGAAAATTATTTGTATTTGTATTTGTATTTTCATTCATAGGCGCCTTTTCTTTTTTTGGTTCAGCTATGAGTGAGAGAGGCGGGAATGTTTCTTATATTGAAACTGTGTCCACATTAGGGGAGATTACAGTAAATGACTCTAAAGGTGTGAGTGATAATTTTGCTTATACTACATATGTTTGGCTTACAACTTATGTCGTCCAAGGTTATTATGGCTTCTCATTATCTTTGACACAGGATTTTACAAGCACTTTAGGTGTTGGTAATTCTCCATTCCTTACAAGGCAGTTCGAGCGAATTACAGGTGAAAATTTGTCAGATTTAACCTATCAGCACAAAATATCCTCTTGGTGGGGTGAGACATCCCAATGGCATTCTTTTTATAGTCATTTTGCCAATGACGTTCATTTTATTGGAGTGGCTTTTGTCTGCCTGATTCTAGGATTTTATCTTGCAAGGCTATGGATTAGTGTAATAGATAATAGTAATTTTTATGCTATCCTTCTCATGCCATTATTTGCTCTTATGATTATTTTTATTCCTGCAAATAACCAAGTATTTGGATTTTTAGAAACCTTCTCAGCATTTTTTTTGGCAAGTATTTTTTGGTTTCATAGTGTTTATATTAAGTCGTACAAATGATGTATTTTAGATTGTTAATTTTAATGGAGTGGAGTAATGTTTAAAGATAAGATTTTGTTAATAACTGGAGGCACGGGCTCATTTGGCAACGCTGTTTTGAGACAATTTTTAAAGTTAGATATTAAAGAGATTAGGATATTTAGCCGTGATGAGAAAAAGCAAGATGATATGAGGCGTAAGTATGCTGATGACCGTCTTAAGTTTTATATTGGTGATGTTAGGGATTATGAGTCAATAATGAATGCGGTTAGGGGTGTTGATTATATATTTCATTCTGCAGCATTAAAACAGGTTCCATCTTGTGAATTTCACCCAATTGAAGCTGTAAAAACAAATATTTTAGGTACTGAAAATGTTTTAACTGCCGCTATAAATGCTAATGTTAAGAGGGTGATTTGTTTAAGTACCGATAAGGCAGTATACCCAATTAACGCCATGGGGATTTCTAAAGCAATGATGGAAAAGGTTATTGTTGCAAAATCTAGACAGGGCGGCGATTCCACAGTAATTTGCTGCACTCGATACGGCAATGTTATGGCATCAAGAGGCTCAGTTATTCCTTTGTTTGTGGAACTTGTTCATGAGAATAAAGAGTTGACACTCACCGATCCAAATATGACACGTTTTATGATGACTTTAGATGATGCGGTTGATCTTGTTTTGTTTGCTTTTAGTAATGGAAATCCGGGCGATATCTTTGTGCAAAAAGCCCCTGCTGCAACAGTTGGTATTATGACCCAGGCTTTGTGTGAATTAATGGGTAAATTTGATTACCCGACTCGCGTGATTGGTACAAGACATGGTGAAAAACGATATGAGTCTTTGCTTTCTAGAGAAGAAATGGCATGTGCTAAAGATATGGGTGATTATTATAGAATCCCTCCAGACTTAAGGGATTTGAATTATGCTAAATATGTAGATTTAGGAGAAGAGGATATTACCAATGCAGGTGAGTATAATTCAGATAACACTGTTCAGCTAGATGTTGAAGGCATGAAGTTACTATTAAATAAATTAAAATTTATTCAAGCCGCCTCTAGAGGTGAGATTATTGATCCTGAGGAGTAATATGAACGTATTAGTTACAGGCTCTAATGGCTTTATTGGTAAAAATTTAATTGTTCGTCTGAATGAATTGGGCATTCAAGTTACAACTTATACCCGTAAGAACTCAACTCAAGATTTAGAGGGACTTATTAAAGATGCTGATTGTATTGTTCATTTGGCAGGAGAAAACAGACCTAAAGACGAGAAATATTTTGATGATGTTAATGCTGGATTGACTGTATCTATTTGTGACGCTGTAAGATCTTCAGGTAAAAACACCTCTATTATCTTGGCATCATCTATTCAAGCCGAGCTTGACAATGCATATGGTAAGAGTAAGTTAGATGCTGAGGTTGCTGTAAAAGCACTTGAGATTGATACAGGTTGCCCTGTGCATGTGTATCGCCTGCCTGGTGTGTTTGGCAAGTGGTGCAAGCCTCACTATAATTCTGTTGTGGCGACCTTTTGTCATAACATCAGCCATAATCTACCTATTCAAGTTAACGACCCGTGTTTTGAGCTAAATTTAGTATATATAGATGACGTTGTTGAAGAATTTATTTCTATTATTAAAGGAAAAGAAAGCAATAACAAAGAACTGTCTGTCCAGCCAGAATACAAAATTACACTTGGTGAATTAGTTGATCAAATTGAACTCTTTAGAGAAAGTCGAGACTCTCTTGTTTCAGAGAGGGTTGGAGATGGATTGATTCGCAAATTATATTCAACCTATGTAAGTTATCTTTCTCCTGAGAAATTTGCCTATTCAATACCCTTGTATGGTGATGAACGCGGAATGTTTGCAGAAATGCTAAAAACAAAAGACAGTGGTCAGTTTTCATTTTTTACTGCAGGTCCCGGGGTGACTAGAGGTGGCCATTACCACCACTCCAAAACTGAAAAATTTTTAGTTGTTCAAGGTAGGGCAAAATTTGGCTTTAGACATGTGGCCACAGATGAAACGCATGAGATTATCACAACAAGCAAAGAGTTGAAAATTGTTGAAACTGTGCCAGGGTGGTCACATGATATCACCAATATTGGTACTGAGGAAATAATAGTCATGCTTTGGGCTAATGAAATTTTTGATCCTGATAATCCTGATACCATAGCTCACAAAGTGTAGAGGAAAATAAGATATGAAAAAATTAAAAATTGCAACAGTAGTTGGAACACGTCCAGAAATAATACGCCTTGCATGTGTCATTAAGAAGCTTGATGAGCATTGTGAACATATTTTGATTCATACAGGGCAAAACTATGATTTTGAATTAAACGAAATTTTCTTTGATGATTTAGGAATTAGAAAGCCAGTTTATTTTTTAGGGGCTGCTGGCGCAACCGGTGCTGAAACTATTGGTAATGTTATCATTGAAATAGATAAAGTTTTAGAAGAGATTCAGCCCGAAGCTATGCTTGTTTTGGGTGATACAAATAGCTGTATGGCGCTCTTACCTGCTAAGCGCAGAAAAATACCGACATTCCATATGGAGGCAGGTAATCGCTGTTTTGATCAGCGCGTTCCAGAGGAAATTAATCGTCGTTTAGTTGACCATATGGCTGACATTAATTTAACTTATAGCAGTATTGCGAGAGACTATCTTTTGAGTGAAGGTTTACCGGCGGATATGATTATCAAAACGGGCAGTCCCATGTTTGAAGTGTTGAACACTTATCGTGATGGCATTGACGGTTCCGATGTGTTGACGCGTTTAGGGATTAAAAAATATGAGTTTTTTGTTGTTAGTGCGCATCGTGAAGAGAACGTTGATTCTGATAAGAATTTTTTGAATTTAATGGAGTCATTAAACGCAATTGCAGAAACTTATCAAATGCCGATTATTGTTTCTACACATCCAAGAACGAGAAAGCGTATCGATGAAATTAAAGTTGAATTAAATCCAAGGATTCAATTGTTAAAGCCATTAGGGTTCAAGGACTACAATAAGCTTCAAATATCTGCTAAGGCGGTATTATCAGATAGCGGCACTATCAACGAAGAGGCCTCTATTATGAATTTCCCTGCACTCAAC
>Ga0209992_10002580_pt1 | contig 16368 bp, 7 predicted proteins | sample 2SBtaG_2_FD_182564 | JGI IMG/M metagenome (GOLD analysis project Ga0209992, IMG submission 182564) | Deep subsurface microbial communities from Kolumbo volcano to uncover new lineages of life (NeLLi) - 2SBTROV12_ACTIVE470 metaG (SPAdes)... | ecosystem: Environmental > Aquatic > Marine > Volcanic... | reverse complement strand
TACAGTTGAGCTCTTCGGGCGAGTCCCCGGGGGCCTGCAACGACGAAAGTCCGATATAGGGTCGTTATGACAACCGCCCGGGAAAAGCAGAAGCGTCTTCATGCCCTCTATCCCTGCTCACTGCTGAGGTGGGAAACTTTGGCTGTGCGCGCCGGCCGCTAACCGCCGTTGATTCTCGGACTCTTGCGTGTCGTCCGCTGCACCTTCGCTGATGATGACCGACCTGCGCATGACCCAACGCTACCACGCCGCAAACCCCGAATTCACGGCAAAAAAGCGAGTCGGTGCGTCGCCCAGCATCGTTTCGGCGCCTTACTGTCGCGACGCGTTGCCTTCCGTTGCCGCGCGTCCCTGATTGTTGTCACCCATGTTGTCACCCCATTCTCATAGCTCGGCTATCTGCACCGAAATGTGCGTGGGCTTGATTTCCAGGCCCAAAAGTCGATGCACGGTGCGGCGCGCGCAGCCCTGCCCGGCGCCAGCTTCTATGGCAGCTTGACCGAGCAGGCGTTGTAGCCAAACGAGTGGTGGATGACCGGGTCTTTGAAGCTGAAGTTGAGCGGCAGGTTGAAGGGGCTGGCACAGAGGTTGATCGTCTTGCTCGCGCTGATCCCGGCACACTTGCCCTTGACCTTGATGATCCCCCAGTCCTCGGTGCCGCACCACTTGTGCGAGATATTGTTGTTGTCGATGTCGAGGATCGTCTTGCCGGCGATGTTGACGGTCTTCGGATTCCACGAGACGCTGACTGGTTTGCCGCCACAGAACCCGTCAATGCATATCTTCTTTATTATCTTTTTTGTGCAGCAACACTTCTTGCACCACTTCGGCTTGCCCAACGTGAACGTCGGTATCACGTCGTAGACGATATGGAGCGGCACGTACGACTCGGCTTTGAAGCGCGTGATCTTGCCAAAAGCGTTGATGGTGGATGTGCCCTTGTAGCTGAAGCCGAGAAACTTGAAGGCGATGTCCGAGGTCGCCGACATCGTTGAACCGGTCCACTCCAAGCCGACGTAGCCGTTGACATTGGGCAGCCCGCTCGCCAACCACGTCATATCCACGGCGGCACCGGTGACGATCTTCCACGGACCCGGCGCAGCCAGGCATTCGTACTTGGTCTTCTGACCGAGGAACGTGCCCTCCCAGCACACCCTTGGCGGGTCGTTGCTCACGAACCACCACTTCGATGAACCCAGCGTGAAGCCCAACGGCAGCGAGATGGTGCCCGTCCCGGTCAAGTTCAGGCCGACGAGCTTGGTGCCGCTGGTCTTGACGTCCGAACTGAATGTCAAAGTCGTCACAGGAGTCAGTTTGAAGTGGGACGCGCCTTGCCAGCGGGTCCCGCCAGACCACTGATTGTAGCAGCCCTGCTCCCACTTGGCGCGGTCCTTGCCGCTCTCCCAGCAGCCGTGGTAGGTCCAGTCGCCGCCCAGCTTGAGCTTGTCGCCGCCGATCGACAGCTTGCTGCCGATGAAGATGTTGCCGTACTGGCTGAGCGTGCCCTCGAAGCTGCCCTTGAACGGTGAGTACCAGCTGCCCTTGATGCTGATTCCCTCGCTCTTGCCGAACCGCACCTCGGACTCTCCGAGCGTGTAGCCGACGAACACCACGGGTGCCTTGCCAACGAACGTGTAGTTGCCGTCCGAAGCGATCGACGCGGTCATGCTGGCGCTGTTCTTCGGCAGCTTCATCCAGCCCGACGCGCCCGCCTTGTGCCCCGCCTTGGACCACTCGTACCAGAGCTTGGAGTTCGCCAGCTTGACACTGCCGCTCGGTGTCGGCACAGCGAGCGACGTGTTGCCCTCCAGCTTGACGCCGACTGGCACCCCGCCCTCGGCCTTCATGAGTGCTTTGACGTCGGTCGATCCGCCCAGTCCCGAGAGCTTGCCGGTGAACAGGAACGGCTCCTTGCTCTGGTTGTCCATGACCAGCTTGCCCTGCACGGAGAGGATCTTCTGCAGCGCCTGCGGCTTGAGCTGCCCATCAAAGCGGTACTTGTTGTCCTTGGTGTCGATCAGCCCGGTGACGGTGACCTTGCTGAAGCCGAGGTTCGCCATCCCACTCGCGGACAGCACCGGCAGCCCCGACTTGCTGTACAGCCGCGCCTTGGACTGCCCCAGCACCAGGCCGAGGGGCTGCACGACCGCGTCCCCGGCCATGTCGTACATGAAGTACAGCTTCTTGGCGTCGTAGCCGAGCTGCCCCTTGAGGCTGCCGACAACGATCCGTTTGCTGTCCTTGGGTTCTTTGTTGAGGTCCACCTGCAGCAGCGCCTGGCCCTTCAGCCCGTCGGCGACCATCCGCAGCTTGTGGCTCATGTGCAGCAGCGCGTTGTCGGTCGAGCCGCTGCTGTCGATGTCGTAGTGCAGCCCGTCCTTGTACCAGCCCGTGAACTGCGCCTTGAGCAGCCCCCCGACGTCCATGCCAGCGTTCTTGATGAGCAGCCCCTTGTCCTCGCTCAGCGCCACGACCATGTCCTTGAGCGGCATGTTCAACAGCACGCCCTTCTTAGCCGTGCCGCTGAAGCTCGCCGTCGGGTTGTGGCCGAAACACGCGCTGACGCTGCCATCAAACGTCGCGAGCAGCGGGATCGCCACCTTGGTTTGGCCCGCTGCGCACATTCGCGCCGGCGACCAGTCCAGAGACACCTTCACTTTGGTCGCCACTCCGAACTCGACACCGTGGATCTTGCCGAGCCCGATGCTGCTCTCGGCGACAATGCCCTTGCCGTCGATCTCGAACTTGGTGTTGGCGAGCTGCCGGCCGAACGCCTTCAAGCCGCCCTGGACCAGCAATCGGATTGGCGCGTCGAGGGTGCTGACAAGGAAGTTGCCCTGCAGCTCGAGGTTGCCGAGCTTGCCCAGCGGCACCTTCAGCGCACCGGAGCTGCCCAGCGAGGTCTGGGTGTAGAAGTGGTAGCCGTCCAACAGGGTGCAGGTCTTGGCGCTGAAAGCGGCGCCCTTGGCGGTTTTCACGAGGCAACCGACGCGCGTCGCGGAAGACGCGATGGGGTACCGCTTGCCATCCCAATCCATCGCTAGCATGGCGCTCATGTCGATGCTCGGCAGGCGCTCGCTGGAGAGGCTGAGGCCCGGATTGAACTTCGCCTCCATCCACAGACCGTCGTCGAAGTCGCCCGCCTGGCCGTTGGGGCCGGCGCCGGTCAGCAGGAAACCACCCTTGGTGGGGATGGGCACGAGCATAAGGTCGCGTTGGTAAAGGCGACCATTGATGCCGTTCTTGTTGAAGGTCAGGCGCGCAGCTGACGCGAACGTGCTGTATCCCGCCAGCTTGGCGAGCGCCTCGGGCAGCTTGATCTCGATACCACCCTCAAATCCAAAGCCAGCCGCGACCAAGTCGCCAATCGGCAGGACGAGGTTGACCCAGAGCTTCTGGTTTTCGGGATCGATCGCGGGTGCAGCGCCGCCCTCGTACCAGCCAGTGAGCTGCTTGGCCGCGCCGAGGCGGCTGTTGTTGAGAATCGGCCCGCCCGCGACCTTCAGCTCGGCGCGGTCGTAGTCTATCTCAAAGCGCGCCAGCAGGTGGGCATCCGAGTGATAACCCTTCGGCAGCCGGCGCAGGTGCCGCGCCAGCTGTTTGCCATCGCGGACGCTCTTCCACAGGCGCACATCATCGACGTAGCTGAAGCCGGCGCCGATGATGGTCTTGCTGTCCGCGAGCGGCGGATCGAAGCGCGCCAGGTCGTCGGCGGTGCCCGGATCCCCGTCTTTGCCGCGCGCCGAGTCGAGCACGGGTACCTCAGCGCCGCCGATGAACATGCGCACGCGGTGCTGCTTTGGATCGATGGTGACGGCAACATGCGTGTTTGCGCCCGCAGGCAGCACACCCCAGCGCGACTTGACGATGCGCGCGCGCGCGGCCGCGGGCACTTTGGCGTCGGCCGTCCGCAGGCGTGCGACAATGCGGCCTTGTTTGGCCTTGCAGTCGCGTGGTTTGCCGTTGCGGTCGACGCTGCCTGGCGCACAGACCGGCGCCACCTCGTCGGCGCGGATCGACACGCCGCTTGCAAAGCCCTTGTCGGTGCGCTCGAACAGGGTCGCGCCGCCCGTCGGAACACCGCTCTCCGGCAGCGTGAAGTGGCCCTCAAAGGTGCGCCAGCGAGACGTGTCGTTGCCGGTCGGGAGCACCAGTTGGCCCGCGCCGAGCTGCGCCGCACGCCGGTAGGGATCGGCCACCAGCTTGATGCCGGCCAGAGGCTGCACGGGATCCATCACACCCGACAGCGAGATGCCCGCGTCGTCGAGCTGACCCTCGAGCCGCAGCGCCTTGGCCTTGCCCTTCTCCGGGCCAGTGGCCACCGTCAGCCTTGCGTCGACATCGTAGCGGATGCCAAACGGCCAATTCTGGCCGAGCGCCTCCGCCGTGTGCGTGGACATGTAGATCAGACCACGCTGCAGTTCAACGCTACCCGGCATGCCCGTGGCCACGTCAGGCGGCTTGGCGAAGAAGTAATCCACCACCTTGTCCCAGGGCGACGCCATCTTCTTCCACTTGCCAGCGCTGGGATCGAAGACGGGAATCTCCACGCCTTTGGTCTTGACCGCGAGCGTCTTGAGCGCACTGTGGATTTTGAGGGTGAGGTCGGCGAGATCCTTGGCCGTGACGTTCTGTCGGTCGATCTTGAGCAGCAGGTGTGGCAGGGGGAGGCACGCGGCGCCAGCGAGGCAGAAGCCGGAGTCCGTTATCGCCAGGTCGTACAGCAGCGCCATGTTCATCGACGCGACCTGTTTGGGCAGCTGCTTCATAAGCGAGCCGTCCGGGTTGACGCCGACCGGGTTGTTGTGCTCGTCCTTGGCCAGCTTCGGCCACTTTGCGTCGGTCGATGCCTTGAGGACCAGCCCCCCGCCGCTGAAGCCGAGCGACATCGGCAATGGCGGCTTGGCGACCAGCAGCCGCAGCTTCAGCCCGCCATCCATCAGGCCTACGTTCGGGATGTAGAACGGCTCGACCCACAGACCGGTCAGCGCCAGCGTGCCACCGAGGGTCACAGTCGTGACGCTCACGGTCTTCAGCTCAAACTCGGCGAGCGACTTGAGTGGGTGCAGACCTCCCTTCCGGTCAATCGTCACCACGTTGGCCGTCCCGCCGAGCTTGATGCCCAGGGACAAGTCTGAGAGGTTGACCGCGAGGTCAACGTAGACGGTGTCCAGGCCGGCGGAGTGCACGCTCGGGACGTGGTACTGTGGCTTGATAATGTCCCACTTGGTCTGGATCTCGGCGCTCACGCTGTAGGTGGTCAGCGACTCGATCGTCAGATCCAGCTTGGCCGACACATTGTCGAAGAGATGCTTGACAGGCCCCAGCTCCGCGTGGCTGCGCAGCGTGATGCCTTTGGGGATGTCCTCGGTCAGCTCGGGGCCGTTGCTGAAGTCGCCGTCGGTGTCCAACTCGAAGCCGGTCATCGTCGCCGTCGCCGCGAGGAACAGGATCGGCTTGATCTGCACGTTGCCGCCCGGATCCTCGATCTTGCCGAGGTCGAGCGTGAACTTGCCGGCTTTGACGTGGAGCTTCTTGAGCGCCGCCGCGAAGGCGATGCTCGGCACCAACTTCTTGAGCTTCTTGCCCGTGCCGCCCGACTTGCCGCCGCCGCCCGACGAACCACCGGCTGGCGGGCATTTCGCGCCGCCGTCGCCAACCGTCGCGTCGTCGGTCGCGGTGTCGCCGGTCGCAGTGACGTCGGTCGCCAGGCCGTCCACTGCATCGCCGGTTGTAGCGGTGCCGCCGCCCGCGTCGCCGCCGGCCCCTCCGCTGGTGGTGTCGCTCACGTTCGCGTCGTTGCCACCGCCCCCCGACGATCCCGCGTCCGCCCCGCCGCTCGAAGACCCCGCGTCCGCCCCGCCGCTCGAAGACCCCGCGTCCGCCCCGCCGCTCGAAGAGCCGCCGCCAGACGACGCGCCTCCGGATGACGTGCCACCACCGGCCTTGCAGCCCGCCGCCTGCTTGAACCACACCGCCTGGAGCTTGGTTCCCGCCGCCACCTTGGCGTTGTCGAGGATGCTGAACTCCGCCCCGGACTCGACCGTCATCTTCACGTGATAGTCAACCTGTGGATCCCAGGCGACCGACACGGTCGATTTCGCCCCCTCGACCTCGAACGCAAACGCGCCCTTGCCGAGCACCTTCTTGAATGGTTCGACGCGCAGGAACGTGCACTTGTTGGCCTGCTCATCGCAACTGGTCGGCATGACGGCGCCAGCGAACTCCAGCCCTTTGTTGCTGATCGTGCCCTCGAGCAGGGTCGTGATGTCGAATTGGTCCATGCCGGCGCCGGCGAGCGAGAACTTGCTGCTGCCGGTCAGCTTGGCCTCGAAGTTGCCGTCGTTGCTGAACGTCTCGTGGACCCCCACGTCCGCGAGATGGAACAGCGGCTTGCCGTTGACCCGCACGACAGTCAGGCCGTCCTCGTCGCCGCCGAACACGAGCTTCGCACGCCAGCTCGCCGTCACATCCGAGAGGCTGACGAAGATTCTGCCGCCCAGCTCGCCGAAGCCGAGCTTGCGGATCTGGTGGGGGACTTTGTCGGACAACGTGGCAAACGGAGTCCACACCTGGTCGCACAGCTTGTCACCCGCGTCGACGTCGCACTCGTCGTTCCACGCGCAAACTCCACTCCCGGCCTTCTCGCAAAACGGCGCGAGGCCGACGTCCACCGACGCGTGGCCGCCGAATACCCACTTGCCGCCCGGCTCGCCGCCCGCGGTGGACTTGCACGTCTGCTTGGTCGTCTTGGCCGTGTCGAAGCAGGACGGTGCCATCCACACGAAGCGTTTCTCGAGGGTCTTCTTTGGGTTCGGCTGCTTGGCCTCGACCTTGGCGTTCGCTTGTGCGCACTTTGACTTCAGGTCCAGCGGCGTCTTGCAGATGCCCCCGGCCACTCCGAGGATCGTGCGCGCTTCGATCACGACGGAGGCGGCGTTGCCCTTGGGCCCGAAGCGGACGACCTGGCTCAGCTCGAGGTCGTCAAAGGTCTTGCCCTCAAGGCACGTCTGCGCGTCCGCCCGGAGGATTGCGATGCCCTTGATCGGCAGGAAGTCCGCCGTGTCGGTGGTGACGGCCGCGGCCATGCACAGCCGCAGCGCTCCGCCCTCGCCCGGTTGCAGCGCCCCCTGCAGCGCCAGCTTGCCGAGCTTTTGGTGGGCGACGGTGGCCTCAAAGCTCGCCGCCTCGAACTCCGGTTTGGGCGCGAACTTCAGGCACATGGTCGCTTTGACGGTGCTGCTGGCGCTGAACGCGTATTGGACCGCGACGTCCGCCACAAAGCAGACCTGGCCGGGCTCCGCGCCGATTGTGGCGGTGGCGTCGACATAGCCGAACGGCTTGATCTCCAGCTTGGACTTGACGGCGATCACGATCTTGTCGAGCAGCGGGCCAGAGCAGAGCGTCAAAGCGAGGTCGAGGGTCTTCTTGCCGCCGAGCGCGAGCTGCTTGGAGGCGGTGAAGCACAGCTTGCCGTCGGCCCAGGTGCCGGAGTCGGCGGGGACCAAGCCCAGGTTTTCGATCTCGATGTCCGCCTTGAGGACGGGCGCCTCGAACTGCTGCGAAGCCGCGGGCAGGCACGTGGTCGCGGTGATCGGCGCGGGTTTTCCCTTCGCGCCTTTGATGGTCTTTTCACCGACACCGGAGAGGCACAGCTTGTTGTCGCCGTCCTCGACACTGCCGCTCAACGCGACCTTGCCGATCGGCTCGATTTGCACCGTGGCCGTGAACACCGCCGTCGCCTCGCCTTTGGCGGGCCAGCAGACGGTGACGATCGCCTCGGTTTTCGCTCCCTTGGGCTTGAGCCCTGTGGCGCCAGAGACGCACGCCTTTGCTGCTTCGCTGAACTTGCCGGCCAGCTTCAGCTTGGCGAACGAAGCCACCGTGGCTCCGTCCAGGTCGGCGGCAAGCTGCCACTTCGCGCCGTCGGTGCGCTCGGCCTTGACCTGCCAGTCTGCGCCGCTCGCGCGCGGCGCGGAGACCTCGCTGGCGTGCCATGTCAGGCGCGTCGCCAGCTGTTTGCCGGTCCGCGTCCGCTCGCCAACACCAGTCTGCGCCGCGACCTTCGCGACACCCCCCAGCATCTTGACCGCAGCCGGCGTGCCGATCCCAAGCGCCAGGACCGCGTCGGCCCCCGGCTGCAGCTGGCCACTCATTGTCGCCGTCACCGCCTGCGCCAGGTAGTCGATCACGGTCGTCGCGGCGCTGACCTTGACGTCCTTGGCGCCGCTCGCCCAGGCCAGGTGCACATCGGTGGCCTCGGTGCCGAGCAGCGCGAGCTTGTCGGCCACGAACTTCAGCCCGGCGACCTTGCCGGTCGCGAACGTGCCGCTGACCGCCGCCTTGGCACCATCGAGCACAATCGTGCCAGTGATTTTGCGTGTGAGGTTGCCCTCAGCGTCTTTGCACACCTCGACGTTGCCGCCGAGTAGCTCGAACGGGGCGCCGGTCAGCACGACGGGGCCGCTGAGGCAGTAGGTCGCGTTTTCGCCTTTGCCGGTCTTGACGATCTTGCCGGTGAGTTCGACATCGCCGAGCGGCCCGGCGTCGACCTTCATCTTCGCCTTCACCTCGTACGCGTCGCCGGTGAGGGGCTTGTCGGTCTCGACGTCCTTGGTGCCCGGTGGGAGCAGTTGCTTTTTGCAGGCGCCCTCATCGATTTGTCCGTCGCAGTCGTCGTCTGCGCCGTTGCAGCTCTCCTTTTGCGCCGGGCTGATCTCGGCCGCGTCGTCATCGCAGTCGCCGCCTGCCGTGACCCAGGAGCCGGTCGGCTTGTCACAGGTGCACGCGCCCTTTTTGGCCCCGTAGCCGTCCTTGTCGGCGTCCTCGTACCAACTGATGCAGTCCTGCTTGGTCCCCGCCACGCATTGGCTGGCCTGGCAGGTGTCGCCGACGGTGCAATGCGCACCATCTTCACACGCGCTGCCGTTTGCGACCGACGTGAAGCTGCACTTGCCAGTGGTCTTGTCGCAGGCGTCGACCGTGCACACCTTGCCGTCATCGCAAGCGACCGCCTCGCCACTGCCACACACACCGGTCTGGCAGGCTTCATTTGCTGTGCAAGCGTCGCCGTCACTGCACGAGCTGCCCGCGGCGGTCGCGTTGTGCGCACAGGCACCGGTCGATTTCGCGCACAGGTCGACGGTGCACGTGTTGGCGTCGTTGCAGTCGGTGGCCTCGCCCGGCAGGCACACGCCGCCCTTGCAAGTGTCGTTGAGCGTGCACTTGTCGCCGTCGTCGCAGAAGCCGCCGGCGATGTTGTCGATCGCGCCATCACAGTCGTTGTCCAGCCCGTCGCAGACCTCAGTGGCCGGGTCGGTCGTCACACATGACCCTACGTCGATCGCCTCGATTCCGTCCCCGCCGCCGGAATCAACGCCGCTGAGATCATGCCCGCTGACATCATGCCCACTGACGTCATCCCCGCTGACATCGACCCCATTGGCATCGTTGACAAAGGTAGCGTCAGCCGCGACCTCGGCATCGGGCGCCGCGTCCGCGACCACCGATGTGTCGTTCTCCGGGCTCGGCGTCGCGCCCGAATCCGCGACGTCGTCGGAGCAGGCGGCGAGGGCGGCGGTAGCTACAAACAGCCCGGCGGCCAGCAGCTGCGAGAGGTTTTGAACTGTGGCGCGCGGCAAGCCTGGACGTGCGCAAGCAGGCAGTTTTTCCACGGCAGCCTCCGTCAAGCCTGCGCCGACGGGCTCACCTACGGGCCCAAGATTCAGGCAAAGAAGTAATAAATCGTGGAGATCATAGCTTTTTGAGACGTGGGCAGCAACAGTTGATGGCCTTGACCATCGTTTCGCCCACCCGGGAAAACTCCCGCCGCTCGCCGCATCGCCAACAAACGTGACGAGCATGGCCTGGCCGGGGATGTTGGAGCCTGCAAGAGCAACCCAGCACCCCCGGAGCCCAGACCATGCAGCGAGCGTACCACCGCGACCAGGAGCAGCAAGCACCGATCCGCCTCCCCGGCCAGCGATGGCCGCGACCCGAAACCGTCGAGCATGTCGATCGCTTGCGCGCGGCCCAGGCAGTCGGCGCCACCACGAGGCAATTCGCGACCGAGGCCGGGGTTGGGGATAGACACTCTCTTGCGAGTCAAGGTGTCGGCGCCGTTTTTCGAGCACAAAATGGGGGCCAGCCCCCAAACCCCCGAGGTTTTTCGCATTTGGGCCTCCAGATGGGGCTTTAGCCGACTTGAGCCCCAGCCAGTCTCGCACGACAATCGCTGTGCCCGCGCGGAGGACAGGGCTCTGCTGAGGAGCAACCCGAGCGCCGCCGCGGGTGCCACACGGGTGGGGCGGGGCCCACGCGGGCCCCGCTTCGTTCAACGCCAGCGTCACGCGCCCACCTGCGCCAACACTGGCCGTGTTTTCGGCTACAGTTGAGCTCTTCGGGCGAGTCCCCGGGGGCCTGCAACGACGAAAGTCCGATATAGGGTCGTTATGACAACCGCCCGGGAAAAGCAGAAGCGTCTTCATGCCCTCTATCCCTGGACGATCCGTCGAGCCCGATCTACGGCATGCCGGTGCTGAAGGTGTGGAACGCCAAGCGCGTTGTGATGCTCAAGCGCAGCCGGGCAGCTGGCTACGCCGGTGTCGACAACCCGCTCTTCTACATGGACAACACCGCGATGCTGCTCGGCGATGCCCGCGGGAGCATGGAGAAGATGGTCGTGGAGCTGCGCGACAAGGCCGTCGCTGCCTGAGCGAAGTCGCTATTTCCGCGCCAATCCGGCCACGTCGAAGAGCTTGCTGAGCATCCCGTACGTCAGGCCCCAGACGACATAGCGCTCGACGACCCACGCCGGGAACTTGCGCGTGATCCCGGCCATTCGCCACTCCTTGAAGCCGTCGAGATCGCCGTTGATCGCGGGCGCGACGGGGAGCCAGAACGCCGCCTCAGCCTCCGGCCCGAGGTCCAACTTCGGCTTGTCGTCCACCCAGAACACGAACGGCGCGATCGCCATGCCGAGCTTGCGGCCGCGGGCGATCGCCACCTGGTCGTCGAGGCGACCCAGCCGCGTCGCTGTCCGATCGAGGTCCACGCCGACCTCCTCGATCGTTTCGCGGACCGCGGTGGCGATGGCGTCAGCGTCGGTCTTCTCTGTCATCCCGCCCGGCATCGAGATCTGGCCGCTCCAGGGATCTCCGCGGCGCACCGCCCGTTGCATCAGCAGGATCTCCGGGCCCAGCGCGCCGTCGTGGAGGATCGCTGCGACGGCGGATCGGCGGGGCGCGAGCTGCGGTGAGATGTGGTCGATCTGTCGCTCGCTCAACAGGCGCGACACTCGGCGTGGGGCGAGCAGCTCGCGAACGAAGTCGACAGATACGGTGCGTTTCGCCATCACGCCGCCCTGCCGTTATGACAACCGCCCGGGAAAAGCAGAAGCGTCTTCATGCCCTCTATCCCTCGATCAGCTCGAGGATGTGCGCGTTGAGGACGACGAGCTCGCGGCGGTACAGCTCCAGCCGAAACGCCGCGATGAGCTGCTCGGATCGGGCGCGGATCTCATCGCCGACGGGACCGACATGCCCGTCGATCGCCCGCTGCAGCATCGAAAACCGCGCGGCTGTCAGGGCTTCCTCGCGCGCCACCGCGCACGCGACGTGGTAGTTGCTGCGGCTGTTCGTGATCCCACGACCCACAATCCGCCCCGCTTCGTCCAGCAGGATCGCCTTTGTGGTGGTGGAGCCCAGGTCGATTCCAACGATGACTTTCATCTGCTTTTCCCCCGTGTTTCCGGCCTTTTGGCGGCATCTGTCCGGGCGCGCGATCGGCGTGGACGACCGCTACGCAACGGCGCCAAAACCGCCCGCCTTCTTGGCCTGCAGCATCTGCAAGTAGCTCTGCAAGCGGTTCTCGATGTTGCTTTTGGAGAAGTAGCGGGGGTCGACCAGGTCGGACTCCACAAAGCCGCCGGGCACGCCGGTGCGCTCTTCGAGCTGGCGCAACATCAGCAGCTGGCCCGCCGAGAAGCTGTTGCAGCTTTTGACGCTGTTGATGAAGAAGCCGTCCGCGCTGTAGTCGTTGATGTACTTCTCGAGCAGATCCACGCGGCTGGGCAGGCCGAGGTTCGTGTAGCAACCCAGGCAGTAGTCGGCGAGCGTGCCGAGCGGGTCGTCGGGGTCGTGGCGGAAGCCCTGGTCGTACAGGCCGCCGACTCGCGTATAGGTGCTGGCGACGACGACCGCGCCTTCGTTGGCGAACATTCGCCAGAACTCGTTAAAGCTGGTCCAGTTGGGCGGGCCCTCGACCACGAGGCGGAACTTCTGGTCGTCCAACCGGCCGTCCGGCGTCTGCGGCCCTTGCTTCGCGGCGATGCGGGCGTCGACCTCCTCGCGCAGCTCGCGGTAGTAGTCGACCGCGTCTGGGGTGCCGCGGAAGGACGTGAAGATCGGGCCGATATAGTAGACGCCGCCGAAGTAGCCGTCGATCGGGCTGGGCGTGTGGCGCGCGCTCTCCCACACCTTGACCAGGTCGTCCTCCGCCTGCGCGGACCGGCCCAGCCACTCTTGCAGCACGTCCATGTCGAGCTTCTTGCCGGCGACCTCCTCCATCTTGGGGATCACCTTGTCCCGCAGCTGATCGACCACGTACTGGCGCATCGCGGGCGTGACCTTGCCGTCGGGCTGGTAGGGCACGTGCAGCATCGCGATGGGGCAGTTGTACTCCTGCTTGAGCAGCTCGAACCACTTGAGGAAGGTGAAGCAGCCGGTGTAGCTCAGCAGCAGCAGGTCCGGCTCGGGGATCTGCGCGCCGGTGGGCCCGACGTTGCCGCTCTTCTTCATCCCGATGTCGCACTTGACGTAGGTGCACACATCCTCGCTGTGCCCCGATTTTTCGGCCTCGCCGATGTAGCCGCCAGACCGCCCGCGCATCCCCGACTGCAGCGCGTTGATCTCCGGCAGGACCGCGAGCATGTCCAGCGCGCCGATGAGCTCGCACAGGTTGCCCGGCACGAACGTGTACACGACCTTGCGGCCCTCGGCTTTGGCCCGGCTCAGCGCGTCGAAGTGATCGCCGATCATGCGCTTTTGCCGCAGCTGGCTGCGGTCTTTGTGGACGGTGACCGAAGCCGTGGTTGTGGTGTTGCTCATGGACGTGCCCTCCGGGAACGGCGCTTCTTTTTCGGCTCGACCGGCGCCGTTTCGCCCCACAGCTTCACGCTGTCGGAGAAGGCGCCGGCTTGCTCGCGGATCACCTGGAACTGCCCGGTGTTCTCGCTGTACTTGAACGACGTGAAGGGGATCCCAGCGTCGTCGCACGCCGCCTCGAGCATCGGCTGGTCCAACAGCGCCGGGTCGCAGAACGAGGCCGCCGCGAAGATCACGCCGTCGGCCTTGCTGAGCTTCACAGCGTCCACGAGCGCCTTGCCCTTGGTCTCCTGGTCGATGTAGCGGCTGCTCGTCGCGGCCCCCAACTCCAGGAACGCCGCGGCGAGCGCGTCAACGGGATCGAGGTCGTCGGTCGAAGCGCCGTTTTCGCCCGCCTTGCTGTCGTCCGCGGGCGCCGGGATGCGGATGTCCCCTTCAATCGTGCGGAACCCGTGCTGAAAGTCGTCGCAGATGATGTCGCAGCCGGCCTTCTCGAGCGCCACGATCAGTGACCACGGCGGCTGCTCGCAGAACGCGCCGACCAACACGACACGCACGTTGTCCAGCGGTCGGTCGTCGCGGCTGGCTGCGGCCTCGGTGTACGCGGTCACAAAGTCGCCGTGGTCCGCTGCGGTCATCACCGAGCCGGCGCGGACGACCAGGTACGCCTCAGACGCTGGGGCGAGGTGTGGCGCCCGTCGCCGCAGCGCGTCCAGCTCACGGATCGCGGCGCGACGGCGATTCTCATCGGCGATCGCCCGCCACAGCGCCTCGTCGTCGAGCTTCTTGCCACCCCGCGCCTCCAGCTCACCGGCCATCCGCCGCAGCTCGTGGGCGTAGAACTTGCCGCCGATGCCAGCGTCGAAGTCTTGCGGCAGGTCCAGGTAGCAGGACCACTTGTCCGGGAACAGCATCGTCCACATGCCGCTGAGGTTGCGGATCACGTCGCAGATCGAGGGGAACACCATGCCGTCGAGCACGTCGAGCTGGCCCGACAGCCCCAGCTCCACCGTCGATCGCGGGATGTGGCAGATGTAGCTCTGGAAGTACGAGTCGCCGCGGATGATGTCGACGTCGTCACCACCGCCGAACACCGCAACTGGCAGGCAGCCGCACGCTTCGATCAAGGGGCGCGGCGTGTAGATCGGCATGTGGCCGATAGCGAGCGCGCCCGGGTTGTTCGCCTTGAATGCGCGCACGGCCGCGAGGTCGAGGTTCAGCGCCAGCTCGCGGGCCTTTGCCACGATGTCGAGCACGGCGGCCGCGGCCGGCGCGGAGGGTTCGGGAGGGGTCATGCGTGCTTCCAAGAAGGCTTGCGGCGGTGCAGGAACGCGTCGATGCCTTCGTTGCCGTCATGGCTGGGGAGAACTTCTTCGATGTACTGCTTCTCGACCGCGTGGAGCGCGCCTTCGATCTGCACCCGCAGGCCAGATGCGTAGCGGATCGCCTTGGTCGCCTGGCGCAGGGAGAACGCGCTTTTTTGCCCAAAATTCGCGGCGATCCACGCCAGTCCCAGCTCGCGGGGCGAGGGCGCGGCGCTGACGTCGCTGTCTACGGTCACCGCGCTGTCGATGTCTGAGTGCACCTGCGCGACGAACCCGCACTGATGCGCTGCATCGGCCCGCAGCTCGTCGCCGGTCAGCAGCAAACGCTCCGCGAGCGCCCCGCCCAGCCGCAGGTGACCGACCGCCGCGAGGACCGGTGGAAACACGCCGAGGTTGATCTCCGGGCAGGCGAACACAGCGCTGCGCATCGCGAGGACCACGTGACAGCACAGGACGATCTCGAACGCGCCGCCGAGGCACCGGCCTTGCACGATCGAGACGATCGGCACCGGGTAGTTGGCGATCTCGCGGACGAGGTCGTGGAAGGTGTTGAGCATCACCGGGGCCTGATCGCGAACGTGCTCGGCGACCGACGCGCCGAAGCTGAAGTGTCTGCCCTCCGCGCACAACAGCACGGCCTTTAGCTCGGCGACGTCGCGGTGCTGCACCAGCGCGGCGGCGATCTCGTTCATCATCGCCATGGACAGCACGTTGCCCTTCGGCGACGCGAGCTCGATCCCCAGCACGCCCGCGTCCTTGTCCAGCGCGGTGTGGATGTGCTGCCAGCTCATGGCGCCTCCCAGCTCGTCAGAAACACACGCCAACTACTCACCCTCGGCGCGATACGCGCTCCAGCCGGCCAGGGCCGATGGTTTCAGCACCGACGCCGTCAAGTCCGCGTCCACCCGCGCCCCCGCTGCGATGGCCCTGCGGTACGCGATGAAGTCGATCTCGCGCTCTCCCCGGTCGCCGAAGTGGAACGCTGGGAAGCCCGCTGCGGCCTCTGTGCTCATGTTCAAGCTCAGCCAGCTGCGGCTCGTCTCGCTGTTCTGCTGCCAGTGCTCCAGCTTCTTCTTGCGCAGGCTCTCCAGGCTCTTCCGCGTGCAGTCCGGGAACGTGTGCGCCAGCGTCGTGACGTACTCGTCGACCTTCGCGTCGAGCTGTGAGAGATCGATGTCGCAGCCAGACGCCGTGTCTTTCGCCGCCGACTTCGCCGCGCCCGTCTTGTACTCGCCGTGCACGATCTGACCGCGCTCGTCGATGTAGCGGTCGGTCACGACAAACGGGTTGGTGATGAACTCGCCGCCCCGCGCGCGGTAGACGGGCACGATGTCGTTGAGCAGGCCGAGGCGCAGCGACTTGTGCGCCGACCAGGGAGCGCCGCAGATCACGAGCGATTCCGCAGCTTTCGCGAATCCGAGGTAGAGGTGCAGGAAGTCCGTGGAGCCGCCGTCGGGCGCTGAGCCGTGGACTGGGCCGGCCTGACCGAAGCGGCAATGATCGCCGGCGATGGAGAAGTCGCACGCCATGCCGATCTCCTGACCGCCGCCGATCCGCATCCCGTTGACGCGGCAGATGACCGGCTTGTCGCAGAGCAGGATCGCCGTGACCATGTCGTTGAACAGGCGCATGTACTGCAGGTACTCGTGCGGGCGGTTGGCGTAGGCCGTCGCGTACTCGGCTGTGTTGCCGCCAGTGCAGAACGCGCGCGAACCAACAGCTGTGAAGACGACCGCGACGCACGCGCGCTCCGTCGACGCGCGCCGGAAGCCGAGGATCAGCTCCTTGACAGCTTCGGTCGTGTAGCTGTTGAGTGACCGATCGACGACGCCGACGTGAAGTCGGAGATCGGAAGTGCAATACTCGCCGCGGGGACGTGCGTGCTGGCGCTGCCTTGCCCTACTGAACGCTGCACTGAGCGGCAGACCGAGCCTGTCGTC
>Ga0209992_10002579_pt1 | contig 16372 bp, 17 predicted proteins | sample 2SBtaG_2_FD_182564 | JGI IMG/M metagenome (GOLD analysis project Ga0209992, IMG submission 182564) | Deep subsurface microbial communities from Kolumbo volcano to uncover new lineages of life (NeLLi) - 2SBTROV12_ACTIVE470 metaG (SPAdes)... | ecosystem: Environmental > Aquatic > Marine >... | reverse complement strand
ACAATTACGGTTACCTCGGATTTCGAGTAGCCAGGACTCAGTAAGCGTGTGTACTTTTACCTTTTGGGGTATGGGGCGAAGCCCCATCGACGACGCATATTTGAATTTATAATTATATAAAATGAACACAGATAATACACATAATAACGAACAGGAATTAACTGTTATTCAAAAACTCTATGACTATATTGATTGGGTAAGCCCATTAATTAATCGGTTTCCTAAGGATAAAAAATTTACAATTGGAGACAGACTATTAAACAAATTGTATTCGGTTTTAGAATTATTAATTAAATCAAAATATGGAAAGTGTGATGAAAAGAAACACTAGACTTTAGATGTGGCGAAGACTCAGTGAAAAAAAAGTCTGAATTGGGATTTATAGGATTTAAAGATGAACGGATTAGAGAAATCCTGTTATTCATTAATCTGATGAATCCAAATTCTGACAAAAGAGAAGTATGAAAAACCGCTAAAGCGGTTAGGTTGTTGTGGGACCTTTCAATCCCCATCGTTAAAACGATGGGTTAAGATAAAGTCACGAATATTATCCGTCAGGGATTGAAGAACAAAGAATTAAAAGTATCCCATGGATTTATCCATGGGATAAGAAAGTGTAGAGATATATTAACCGTTTTAACGGTTTATGGAAATATGGTAAAACTGCTAAAGCGGTTAGGCTGATATGGAGAGTTTCTATCCCCATCCTAACGATGGGTTGCAATAAACTAACTTATGGTTTTAACTATGAGAACAAAAGGAAGAAAAAAATAAATCGATGACTGTAATAGAATGAATACCAACCCATGGATTTATCCATGGGAAAAGAAAGGAAAATAAAAAAAACCGTTTTAACGGTTTAAAAAAACATGAGCCACTCACTCACAAAAATTTGGATACATGCAATTTTTGGCACAAAAAATAGAATGCCATTAATAAATGATAATATTTCAAAATTAGTTCATGAATATATCCAAAAGCAATTAGAAGATTTAGGCTGTAATCCACGAATTATTAATGGTACAGCAGACCATATTCACATGTTATTTCTAATTTCGAGAGAAAAAACAATTGTAGAAATAATAAAAAATATAAAAGGTGGTTCATCTCATTGGATTAATCAGGAGGAATTGATAAAGTTAAAATTTAGTTGGCAAATAGGATATGGTGCATATTCTGTAAGTGAATCTAATGTATTAATCGTTGAAAAATATATTCGAAATCAGAAAGAGCATCACCGGAAAATGACATATAAAGAAGAATATGATAAATTTATGAGCAGTCATGAATTGGGTATAAACCATTAAAATGGTTTTTATTCATTTAGAATTTTTAATCCCCATAACTAAAGTTATGGGTTGGTGAATATTATAAATTTAAGAAATGAACCTGTAAATTGTAAAAGAAACTCATGACTTTAGTCTTGGGAGTGAAAGTAAGGAATTTAAAGTAACCCATGGATTTATCCATGGGATAAGAAAGTGTAGAGATATATTAACCGTTTTAACGGTTTAAAATAGAATAGAGAATAATATGAAGAAAATAATAATATTGGTGGTTATAAATTATAAAAATGTGAAAAGAACATGCCTGAAATAAGTAGATTTTTTGGGATTGTAGTTAGAATGTATTATGATGAACATAATCCACCCCATTTGCATGCTGAGTATTCAGGGAATAAAGCCATTTTTGATTTTCAAGGCAATGTAATAAAGGGTAATTTATTATCTAAAACAGCAACTAAACTTATGCGTGAATGGATAGATATATATGAAAATGAATTGATGGAAGATTGGAAGCTTGCAAGAGCAAATAAGAAAATTAAAAAAATTAACCCCTTAGATTAAGGAGCACAATATGTGGAATATGAATGATGTGATCTCAATAAAATATTTAAAAGATTATATTTATTACATTGAATTTGATGATGGTGAAAAAGGTGAAATAGATTTATCTGATTATAAAGATAAAGGACCTATTTTTCTACCTCTACGCGATTTATCTTATTTTAAAAGTGCTATAATTGCAGGTGGAACCATTGCGTGGGAAAATGGTGCAGATATTGCTCCTGAAACATTATACTCAAAAATTTATAACTCGTGAAATGAAGAGTAAAGAATTAAAAGTAACCCATGGATTTATAACTTGTGAAATGCAGAGTATATTTAGCGGGGTTATCTGTGGGAATTAAAAAACGATGATTTTAAAGTAACCCATGGATTTATCCATGGGAAAAGAAAGTGTAGAGATAGATATTAACCGTTTTAACGGTTTATGGAAATAAGGTAAAACCGCTAAAGCGGTTGGGTTGTTGTGGGACCTTTCAATCCCCATCGTTAAAACGATGGGTTGAAAGTTATTAGAGTTAAGAAAAGGAAAAAAATGAAAATTGAAATAATAAAAGATGGGGAAGGATTTCTTGCACAAGTTAAAGGACAAGAAAATTTATTTGCATTTGCATATTCAGAAAAGGATGCTATTTTAGAGTTAAAAAATGTTGTGGATATGATAATGGATTTCCATTTAGAACAAATTAATATTGAGAGATTAGTTAAAAATGAATTAGCTAATAAGTATGCCGTTTAAATATAGTGATATAAGTAAACAATTAATCAAATTGGGATTTAAAATTGTTAGACAAAAAGGAGCACATGTTATTTATTCTGATGGAAAATCTACATTCCCAGTTCCTAAACATGGGGCAAAAGATATTTCTGTTGGTGTTGAAAAACAAATATTAAAAATTTTGAATTTAACACATGAAGAATTTAAACAATTAATATAATAATCTATGCTGAATGATAGAAATAATATAAACCGCTACTCCATCGTTAAAACGATGGGTTATATGTCGTGGAATAGAGAAAAAAACACCAATGATTATAGTGAATAGAATATAATAAAACCACACATGATTTTAGTTGTGGCGAAGATGAGTAAAGAATTTAAAGTAACCCATGGATTTATCCATGGGATAAGAAAGTGTAGAGATAGATATTAACCGTTTTAACGGTTTAAAATAAATTAGAGAATAATATGAAGAAAATAATAATATTAATAAGCCTTACATTTTTAATTGCACAAGACCCAATTAGTCTTACATCAATTTCTGATAATTTTATTTTAGATAATAAAAACCCTGAAATAGAAATATTATATCCTTCGGGAAATGAATCATTTTCTATGTCTGAAAATATAAACATTGAATGGAATGCAACAGATGATAGTTTTAATAATTATCCTATTTCTATCGAACTAATTAATTTTGATAATAATGCAATTCTAAATAATTGGGATTTATTAGAAAATACAGGGAGTTATCAAATACAATTACCTGATTTAGCAAATATTCAAGGTTTTATTAATATATATGTTGAAGATAGTTTTGGAAATGAAAATAATGCCCAAAGTGGAATATTTATATTTGGAGTAACACTTCCAATTAGCTTTTCAAGTGAATCTAATAATTTTACATTAGATAGTAAACCACCAGAAATTACAATTACTCACCCCAATGGTGGTGAAGAATTTATATTAAATGAATCGGTAGATGTTAATTGGGTTTCTTTTGAAGATAATTCAGCATTAAATCCAATTACTATTTCAATCTCCACAACAGAAAGTGAACAATATTCAGAATTAATGAGTGGGATAGCAAATAGTGGTAATTTAAGTATTTCAATGCATAATATAACCAACAATGCAAGAATAAAATTATCAATTATTGACTTTTATGGAAACATTGGAGAAGATATTTCTGATGACTATTTTTCTGTTCTGCCAATTCCAGATATTGTTTTTTTAAGTTCTTCAAATTCGTTCAGTTTAGATAGTAAAGCTCCCACTGTAGAATGGTTATCACCTAATGATGGTGGACTATTACCAAGCGGAGAAAATATTGAAGCGGAATGGCTTGCTACGGATGACAGCTTTAATGATACTCCTGTAACCGTAGATATAAATGAAAGCGGTAATAGTGTCACTACACTTTCAAATCAAACAATAGATGGTTTACAAAATATTACTTTACCAAATATAGTTTCAGAAAGTATATCATTTAAAATAACGGCTACCGATAATTTTGGAAATAGTTCATTTGATGAAAGTGATAATTTATTTAGCCTAAAAGATTTTGGATGTACTGATGAAACTGCAAATAACTATAATGAATTAGCAGAAATAGATGATGAAAGCTGTTTTTATTCAACTATATTAAATATAAGTGGTGGAAATAATTTAATCAGTTTACCAGGACCATTATTTGATGATACTACTCAAACCTTTATACAAGCAATAGAACAGCAATGTGGGAATGAAATTTATTTTATATTAGGTCAAGGATTAGGACTATTTAACACTGAAAATGGATGGAGTGGTAATTTAAATAATCTTGATAATTTATCAGGCTATTGGATTAACGCAAGTAGTAGCTGTGATTTTGAATTTGAAATTAATAAATATTCTGACGAATGTCTGGCTTATAATTTAGATGTGGGAAATAATTTAGTGTCGTATGCTGGAGAAAATAATTTAGAAACAATTGATGCCCTTGGTGGAGAGGTGCTGTCTGGTTTATTTAATTTTATATTGAGTCAAGGACAGGGGTTATTTTTAACAGAAAATGGTTGGTCTGGTAATTTAACAACTTTAGAAAATAAAAAAGGATATTGGCTAAATACAAATATTTCAAATCCTTCATTTCAGTGGGGATCTAATTGTGAAAGTGTAGAACCTGTTGCTAAAGTAATTACCGATAATAACCTACCCGAAGAATACCAAGTTGATCAATCTACAGAACAGGCATTTTATTTAATTAAAGATATTTTAATTGATAAACATAATCCAGAAGACAAAGATATTATCCTTGCATATAATTGTGATATTCTGGTGGGTTCAGCAGTGTATAATTCTGAAATAACCGTTTTACCGGTTATGGGTAGAGATGTAAGTGAGCAAACTATAGGTTTTTTAGAAGACGGTGAAATACCAACTTTGAGACTTGTAAAAACGTCTGGAGAATCTATTCCACTTCAAGCAAATTTAGAAGGATTTAGTAATCTATTGGTATCAGAGGTTCAATCTGTTACAGGTAGTACAGTTATAATCCCAACTGATTATGCTCTACATCTTGCTTATCCAAATCCGTTTAATCCCGTAACGAATATAAGCTTTGGATTACCTATGGATACACAGGTTACACTTAATATTTATGATGTTGAAGGAAGAAAGATTAGTACTTTAAATGAAGGAATTAGAACTGCTGGAAACCATACAATTGAATGGAATGCCGAAGGTTATCCAAGTGGAGTATATTTTGTGAAGTTAGATGCAGGTGAGTTTACTCAAACGCAGAAATTAATGTTGGTGAAGTAGGAAATATATTGGTAGGTAGTTTGTTAATTGAATGTATTTAATGGTTGATTTGAAAAGCATTTATTATTAGAGTAAATGATGTTTACATATTAATTTAAAACCAGTATTCTTGTTTAAAAAATATTATCCGAGTTATTGTCCTCTGGTTTGATATTTTCATTGTCAGGGGAGGTCTCCATTTTAATATTTAAATTTTGTTTTTCTTTTTCAAGAGAAGTAATGACATTTTGAAGATTTAAAATTTTATCAGTATGGATCTGAAATTGATCATTTAATGTAAAGTCAGTTACATTTTCTTTATGAAATTTAGAAGCTACAAAATCACCAAGAGCCGTTTTTTCTTTTTTTAATTCTCGTTTCGTACTTTCAATATCAAATTGAATTTTTCCTTTTTTTGAAAGCACTTCACCCTTTTCAACTGCAATTTTAAAATATTCTTCAGACTTTTCAGCAATTGTGTCACCTAAATTATTTAGTTCGCCAATCATTTTATTCCATACATCAGACATTTAACATCTCCTTTATTTCACCCATTTATCAGAAAGATATGCAGAGCCATATAGCATTCCACTTCCTATTAGTAACATAAGTAATTCATAATTCATATCATGATCTCGCATTCCATAATATAACCCTGAAATTACGGTTATTAACCCAAGACCTTGGATTGTTTTTAATAATACCCAAATAAATGTTTTCATATCGTCATAATATATTTAATTTTCTATTTAATAACTTAAACATAAGTTTCTTTTTAAAAGTATAATTACTTTGTTTTTGTAATATTTGTAATGGCTGTGTAGAATTGCTTAATTGTTTGCAAATATTATATTTTTGTTTTTCATTTAATTTTTCAAATAAATATCTATTTAATAAAGAAGCCTTCATGTGTGGAATAATATTTTTTTTAATTAATAATTTATAATCTTCTGAGTGTGCAATGGATTTTATAGCATAATATGCAGAATGAATTGCAGAATTCATTCCAAATCCAAAAAGATAATCTTGGAATCCACCCGCTTCACCAATAAACATTCGACCATCGTTATCAACTTTAGGTGCGTTTATATCAAATGAACCATAACTTGCGAACGAATTTGCATTTTCAGGTAAATCAATTTCTAATTTTTCTTTGCATTTGTTTTTTAGTTTATTGAGTATATCTTTACTTTCGGATTTTTTATATGCAACAGAAAGTGTCGCCTGACCATTCCAGATAACAAGATAGCCATAACCCGTTTTAGTAATTGAATCATTTAGAAATAAATGAGTTTGGTCTGGCAATTGAGTATCAAAAGTAATCCCTTGAATATATGCATTTGCTTTTTTAGATCCTGTCGCAATAATTGAGATATGTTCAATTTCAGGATTATATTCAAATCGAATTTCACAACCGATAGAAAGTGCAAAAGTTTGTAATTCTTTATCTATATTTCCTTTTTCCATTCCGCGTTTTACAAAATAAAAAAAAGGATTTTTATCTACGATATGTACTGACGGTGAATAATCAAAGTAAACCTTTATTTTATTTTCTGGTTTAAAATTAAAACCAATTGGAATGTTTAATTGTGTAAAAAAATCAATTGGATTTGAACAAAAATTCCATGTTTCTAATCCCTCAATATCGCCATGTCTAGAAAAGCCACATGCTTTATTTTTTTCATAAATAATCGGGTCGTAACCAGCTTGTTTTAAGAAAATACCAGCCGATAACCCTGCGATACCACCACCTTGTATTTTAATTGGAGTGTGTTTTGAGAGCTTCAATTAGTTTAACAAGTTCGGCAGGATTTGCTTTGCCTTGTGTTTTTCTCATTATTTGACCCATGAAAAATCCTTTTAATTTTTCTTCACCGGATTGATAACGCAAAAGTTCAGACGGGTTTGCATCGGCAACTTCAATTACGATATCTGCTAATGAATGCGTATCATCATTTAGTAGATTATTTTTTTCTAAAATTGTAGATAAAGGATTGTTTGATTCAGCTTTTAATATAAATGCTTTTTTAAAATTTGAGACTGATAAACTGCCATTATTCTGAAAATTTAATAGCGTAGAAATATCATCAATACTGATTGGTAACTCATTAATTGAAATATTTTTATCTTTCAATAATTTGCTTATATCACCTAATAAAATATTTTTAGATTTTTTAACATCTCCTATTTTGATTATTAGATTTTCAAAATAATTTGCAAAATTTGATTCTTGACAAATTCGCTCGCTATCAGACAGAGATAATTTATAATCTTTTTGAAATCGTTTCACTTTTTCAATTGGTTTTTCAGGACAATTATCATTTAATTTTTTAATTATTTTATCATCAATGAAAACAGGAGGTAAGTCAGGGCATGGAAAATATCTATAATCATGAGCATCTTCTTTTAATCGAAGTACTGAAATTGAATCGGCTTTATCATCATATTGTAATGTACATTGTTTAATTTTTCCACCATTTTCAAGAATGTCAATTTGGCGATTTATTTCAAGATTAATTGCTTTTTCAACAAATTTAAAGGAATTTACATTTTTAATTTCAGCCCGAGTACCAAATTCATCGGAATCACTTTTTCGAATAGATACATTTGCATCGCATCTTAATTGGCCTTTTTCCATATCACAATTTGAAATTTCTAAATATTGAATTTGTTGTTTCAATTGAGTAAGATATGCTTTTGCCTCAGATGCCGATCTTAAATCAGGTTCTGAAACAATTTCTAAAAGGGGGGTCCCACAGCGATTTAGATCAATATGAGTTGCGGAATCTTGTACGGAATGAATTAATTTACCAGCATCTTCTTCTAAATGAGCTCGAGTAAGTTGGACTGTTTTTTCCATATTGTCATGTAAATATTTGATTTCACCACCTTCACATATTGGTAAAGAAAATTGTGAAGTTTGATACCCCTTTGGCAAGTCTGGATAAAAATAATTTTTTCGTGAGAATTGGACGGATTTATTTATTTTAGAATTTACAGCAATACCAAATAGTGCAGATTTTTCAATAGCTGATTTATTAGGTAATGGAAGTGAACCTGGTAATCCAATACAAATGGGGCAACACCTTGAATTTGGTTTACCCAATGATTCATTTGAACATCCACAAAATAATTTAGATTTTGTATTTAGTTGGACATGTACCTCTAAACCAATTACCACTTTCCATTTGCCATGACTATTCAATTTATTTAACAGATAGGGGAGTTACTTCAAGTAAATCATTAAGCACACTGAGGCTGTTTAATACAGCTGTTGTTGCGGGGTTATCCAGTTTAATAATTGCATAAGCAATATCACTTTCTTTAGATCTACTTAAGTGGTATTCAGCAATATTTACATTTTGGTCACCGAGCATTGTCCCAACTTTTCCAATTACACCTGGTACATCTTTATTTTTTAAAAATAACATATTTCCTGTTGGTTTAAAATCAACTTGATATCCCATTAAATTTACAATTCGTAAATGATCATCTGAAAATGCGCTTCCACCAATTTTAATTTCGCCCGTTTCACTTTCAACAAATGTTTGAATTAAATTAGTATAAGATATTTTTTTGCTACTATATGAATGTTCAACTGAAATACCTCGTTCTTCAGCAACAGCAAAAGCATTTACAAAATTTACTCGGCTACCACTTACATTTTCTAATAGTCCTTTTAGAAAAGACAATACAAGAGGTTTAGTCTCTTCTAATGTTCCATAACATTCAAATTGAATATTTTTTATTGCACCTTTAGAAAGCTGAGATTGTAATTGTCCAATTTTATTTGCAAGATTTAAATATGGTTCCAATTTTTTTAATTCTTCCATATTTGATACAGGCATATTTAAGGCATTATTGATTTTACCATGATTAAGAAAATCACATATTTGCTCACAAATACTTGTTGAAACACCTTCTTTGGCTTCTTTGGTTGAAGCTCCGAGGTGAGGTGTTAACAAAATATTTTTTGCAGAAACAAGAGGGTGGTCTCCGTTAATTGGTTCAGAAGTGAATACATCAATTGCTGCACCAGCGATGATTCCTTCATTTAATGCTTTTGCTAAATCATCTTCATTAATTATTCCACCTCTTGCAACATTAATTATTCGAGCAGAACTTTTCATCTTTGACATTCGGTCATAATTAAATAAGTTACGCGTAGAATCAAGCATTGGAACATGGAGCGTTATAAAATCACTTTCTGCTGAAAGTGTGTCTAAATCAACAACTTTTACTTCATCAGGGTTAAACATTTCTTGAGAAATAAAGGGATCATATCCTAAAATTTTCATATCAAAACTATGCGCTCTTTTAATAACTTCTCTACCTATTCGGCCTAATCCAACAACGCCTAATGTTTTACCCTTTAGTTCAATACCTACTAATTCATGTCGATTCCACTCACCATTCATTAGACCAAGGTGCCCTTTTTGAATATTTCTTGATAGTGTTGCGATTAAAGCAAATGAATGTTCAGCTGCAGAAATTGTATTACTGTCCGGTGTATTCATGACAATTACACCTGATTTTGTCGCTTCTGAAATATCAATATTATCCACGCCAACGCCAGCCCTACCAATGACTTGCAAATTATGTGTTTTTGATAAATATTCTTTCCCAATTTTTGTTCCACTTCTAATAACCCATCCATCTATTTCAGGTAGAATATTAATGTCAATATCTTTTTGTTGGTAATCTAATATTTCAAAATTAGCTGATTTTAGAATTTCCATTCCTTTTTCAGAAATTGGATCTGATACAAGTATTTTCAATTTATTTTCCTGTTAGTAGTTTAATTCAGTTAAAACATTATCAAATTGGGCTAGGTAGTCTTTTAAATCATCTAAATATACATTCCCCATATGTGCAATTCTAAAGGCTTGACCTCTTAGTTTACCATATCCTCTATCCATTCGATAACCTTTACCTAATAATTTATCATTGATAGCATTAATATCCCATTTTTGGTCATTTTGTATGCAAGTTATTGTTGGTGATAAACATGATTTTTCTGGGAAAAACTGTTGCCCATGATTTATTGCCCACTCACGAGTATATTTCCCACATTCAATATGTCTTTCCCATCTATTTTCTAAACCTTCATTCTCTATTTTTTCAATTGTTGCTTTTAATCCAAATAAGTGGGGAATAGATGGAGTTACGGGAGTTTGCCATTTTTCATAATATTTATCATATACTTCTAAATCAAAGAAATAACCCTTATTCTTTATATTTTTTGAACGGTCTAATATTCTATCTGAGACGGAGCAAACAGCAAACCCTGCAGGTAAACCCCAGGCTTTTTGAGTTGAAGCAAAAATAAAATCAATTCCTAATTTATCAACTTCAATTTTTACACCAGCCATCGAGCTTACTGCATCGACCATCCAAATTACATTTGGATATTTGTTTTTTAATAATTTTGATATTGGTTCTAAATCACTTAAAACGCCTGTAGATGTTTCATTATGAACCATACAGAATATATCATAATCACCTGTAGAAAGTTGATCATCAATATCCTCTGGGTGAATTCCAGTTCCCCATGATTTATCAATTGTAGAATACTTAAACCCACATTTATCACCTACAGTTGACCATTTGCTACTAAAAGCGCCATTGACAGCAAATAATATTTTGCTATTCGGTTTGTATGTATTTCGTAATCCTAATTCCCAAAGCCCAGTTGCGGCATGTGAAGCTAAAAATACTTTATTTTGTGTATATAAAACTTTTTGAATTCCAGTAATTACTGTTTGAGTTAATTCAGAAAATTCAGGAGTTCGATGTCCAACTTGATAGGTTGAAAATGCATTTAAAATGTCTTCCGAAACATGTGTGGGTCCCGGTATAAAAAGTTTTGGATAAGCCATAAATCCTTTAAATATTAATAATAGGGTAAAATCAGAAGCGATAATATAATCCTATTAATTAAGCGTATAAAACATGATTTTTATTTATTGTATCAATTCGTTCAAATGATTGGGCGATGCTATAAGTTACTTGTAAATTTAATATATGAAACTTAAAGTAAATGAGATATTTTATAGCATTCAAGGTGAATCAACTTATGCTGGTTTACCATGCATTTTTATTCGATTAACATATTGTAATTTGAGGTGTTCTTGGTGTGATTCTGAATATACTTTTAATAATGGAATAGATATGTCAATTAATGAAATAATTCAGGAAATAAAAATTTATAATTGTAATTTAGTTGAAGTAACAGGTGGTGAACCCTTATTTCAAGAAGGGTGTATTGAATTATTATCATCATTAGAAAATGAAGGGTTTAAAATATTATTGGAAACCGGAGGCTCATTATCTGTAAAAGATGTACCTCTATCAGTTATTAAAGTTATTGATTTTAAATGCCCTGGAAGTGGTATGGATAAAAAGAACTTATGGTCTATAATAAATGAAATAAATCCATCAGATGAGTTGAAATTTGTAATAAAAAATAGAAGTGATTTTGAATGGGCAGAATTAAAAGTTGTTGAATATAATTTAGACAAAACAAATATTGTTATTTTTAGTCCAGTATTTTCTGAATTAAAATATGAACAGCTTGCAGAATGGGTGAAAGAATCTAAATTAAATATAAGAATGCAAATACAAATGCATAAACATATTTGGTCACCTAATTTAATTGGAGTATAGAATTGAGTGAAAATTGTAATAAATCTATTGTGCTTGTTTCTGGTGGAATGGACTCTTGTGTAACTTCCGCGATTGCAAAACTAAAATCTGAAAATATTGCATTTTTACATTCAAACTATGGTCAGCGAACCGAAGAGCGAGAATTAAAATCATTTAATGCAATGGCTGATTTTTATAATGTTAAAGAGAGGTTAATTTTAGATTTTACACATTTGAGTAAAATTGGTGGCTCAAGTTTGACTGATAAAAAAATTGCTGTTCCTAAAGCCAATTTAGAAAATAATGATATTCCAAATTCGTATGTTCCATTCCGAAATGCAAATTTATTAAGTGCTTCTGTCAGTTGGGCAGAGGTCATCGGTGCAAACGCAATATATATCGGTGCGGTTGAGGAAGATTCTTCAGGATATCCTGATTGTCGCCGTTCGTTTTATGATGCATTTGAAAAAACTATTGAAGAGGGGACTAAACCAAATACAAATATAAAAATTATTACTCCATTAATAAATATGTCTAAAAAAGAAATTGTATTAAAAGGAGTGGAGCTTAATTCTCCAATTGAATTATCATGGAGTTGTTATGAAAGTAATCTCACTCCATGCGGTGAATGTGATTCATGTGCTTTACGGGCAAGAGGATTTAAATTAGCAAATAAAATTGATCCAATTTTATAATTTAAAAGTATATGTTATGAAAAAAACGATAATTATTTTATTTATTTCATTTTGTATGATTTATTTTTATTCAAATAAAAACCAATTTGTTAATGAGAAATTACCCGTGCCAACAGAAATAATTCAAAAGAAGAAAAATCGAAAAATATTTAAAAAAGGTAGGAAAGAATATTATAATCAGATGCATAAAACTGCTCCAGATTTTGATTGGAAGAATTCTGATACTAATTATAGAAGAAACAAATCAATATTAAAAACAGAGCAACGCCAAAGATTATCACTGCATTTTGATAATCATCAGTTTAGAAATTTCCAATCAAGAGAAATTCAGGGCTATTGGGAAGAAAAAGGCAGTAATAATTTATCAGGACGGATTCATACTTCTGAAGTTGATTTTATTAATAATTTAATTTATTGTGGTTCTTCTGGTGGTAATATTTGGCGTGGCACTATTGATGGTGAAAATTGGGAATCTTTAAATGATTATATGAAGTTACCCAATATAACAATGTTAAGACTAATTGAGGATAATAATCTAAGGCGGTTATTAATTGGTACGGGTAGTTCTCGTTTTTATTATACCGATAATGATGGAATAGGTATTGAGGAAAGCGTTGGGCTTGAAAATATTCAATCTTGGGGAAATATTAAAAGAACAATTGTTCAAAATAATCCCGAAAATACTATTTTTCTATTAGCAAAGGAATGGAATAATACGACATGGCAAGAAGTTAGTTCAATCTATGTTTCTACTGATTTGGGAGAATCATTTACAAAAGAATGGACAACGGCAAGAACTGTTTCTCATATTGATATTTGGACTCCTCGTTATCAAGAAAATGCATTAATTTATATTCAAATGGACGATGAGATTTTTACTTTTGATGAATCTTTTGATTTAGTGTTGTTAAGTAATATATCTTCTAATTTAAATGGTGATGTACGATTAACAGGTGGAATAAATAATAGTGAAGTATTTATTTATGCAAAAATAAATGATGATTTGTTTTATTCTTCAAATGGTGGTGATTCGTGGGATCAAAAAACACAATCTGGAACTTATTTATTTGGTATAAATAGTTTTAATTCATCAAATATAAATCCAAATTTTGTTGCAATGGGTGGAATTGATGTTTATAAATCTACGAATGGTGGTAATAGTTGGGGGTTAGTTAATAATTGGTATGAATATTATAATGATCCTTTTAATTATTTACACGCAGATATTCCAGAAATTCGTTGGTTTGTTAACCCTGAAAATAATCAAGAGTTTGCTTTAATTTCGACTGATGGAGGATTATATTGGTCAAATAGTCAATTGGCAAATGTTGATAATCTATCAATGGATGGGTTGGGAGTTAGTCAGTATTATTCAACCTACACAATGGAGTCATATCCTAATTTAATATGGGCAGGAGCTCAAGATCAAGGTCTTCAACGAAGTCTAAATAATGATGAAGGAATATTGAATTTTACCCAGCTCATCAGCGGAGATTATGGTCATTTATCATCTTCTAATGGTGGGCAATCCATCTGGATTGTTTATCCAGGTTTTATATCCTATTATCAATATCCCAATGATAATTGGACTTCATGGGAATTTCAAGGAGATGGGTATTTATGGATGCCGCCTATTGTTGAGCATCCGACTCATGCAAATAAATGCTTTTTAGCAGGAGGATCATTAACAGGTGGACATAAAATTATTGAATTAACGGCAAATGGAAATTCAATATCTGCTGAAGAAATTTCATATAATTTTAATAGTACAATTACAGCAATAGCACACTCACCATTAAACTCGCAATTTATATATGTTTCGACTTATAATGGAAATTTTTATCATTCAGAAAATGGGGGATTAGATTGGGAAATGACATCTACATTCTCTGGACCAGAACCACATTATTTTTATGGTTCATCAATTTTACCCTCATACAATGAATTGGGAAAGGTAATTATTGCAGGAAGTGGGTATTCAAATCCTGGGGTTTATGTATCATATAATAATGGAATTTCATTTGAACCAATGGATGAAGGATTACCAAATACATTAGTATTTACATTAGCAGGTTCAAATGATGATGAACTAGTATTTGCATCTACAGAAGTTGGGCCATTTGTTTATACTGCAATTACGGGTGAATGGATAGATATTTCTGGGCTTGGCGCACCTGATCAAACTTATTGGTCAGTTGAATATATTGATGAAATAAATACAGCTCGATTTGGTACATATGGTCGTGGAATTTGGGATTTTATTATTACAGGTGGTTATAATTATGAAATTGGTGATATTAACAATGATCAAGTAAAAAATATACAGGATATTATTATACTTGTAAACTTTATTTTGGGTAATTTAACTCCTGTGGATAATCAAGCATTATCAGCAGATATAAATGAAGATGGCCTAATAAATATAACAGATGTTGTTTTATTGGTCAATATTATTTTACAAAATTAATCTTGGAACTATTTCACTTTGATGGTATTGTAACATAATTAGAAATTTAACATATAAAAAAAGGAAAAAGATGAAAAAAATAATCTTAATATTGGGTTGCTTTTGTTTAGTGATATTTAATCCAGTATTTACTCAATCAGCAAATGATTCAAAGACTGAACAGGTTGGCGAAGAGAAAGTTCATGCATGTAAAAAAGGTAATGTTGAAGAACAAAATCCAATTGCGTGTAAAAATAAAGGTGCTGATAGTAAATGTTGTAAAAAAGGTTTAAAAACTGAAGAAGAAAAAGCACAATGTAAAAATAAAGAAAAATGTGGTGGGAAATGTAAAGACAAAGGTGGGAAATCATCTTGGTGGAAATTCTGGTAAATACACATTTTAAATAATAATTATAAGGGGCAGATTTCTGCCCCTTTTTTTTTATTTAAATTAATTTATTCCTAATATTAATAATTTACATCTATGTGTACATGACCATGACAAGTCATTGTACATGACCCATTTACAGTAGTTGTTTTGTTAAAATCAAAATTTCCATTTGGATTTGGTTTTATATAGGGTGAATTAAATTTTAATAAAGTTGGATAATCTTTTGACCCATGTGAATCATGACATGCAGAGCAATTGTAACCATTATCAATATGTAATTTATGCCATCTAAAACCAGCACTTTGTAAAATATAAACTTCATCATGACATTGGAAACATAATGCATTGTCTTGTTGTGTTGATGCAAGTGTAAATGGTGATACTTCAAAATTATTTTTGAGAAGACCTTTATGATTAGAACCATGAGGCCCTTGAATTCCAAATGTATTATCATTTCCATGGCAGTCAGAGCAATCCATTAATGATGCACTACCCCATCCAAGTTTTAAACTTTTAGCTGCATTAATATTATTGGATACATTTTCAATTGGATGATATGATGCGTTCGTTCGTTTGAATAATTCGGCTATATTCTTTGTTTTTTGGTGGTTTGAATATGAATGACATTTATAGCAAATTTGATATTCATATGTTGAGTGTTCAACTGTTAATCCCCAAGGTGATAGTCCGTCAGTACCGTTTAATGACCCATCTAATAGGCCAATCTTCATTTCAGTACTTTGGTGTGGATTATGACAGTCTGAGCAAACTACAGATTGAATGGATTCTTTTTTATCAGAGTTATTAGTCGTGATATGTGTGTACATTTTATTAATTACAAGA
>Ga0209992_10002577_pt1 | contig 16379 bp, 16 predicted proteins | sample 2SBtaG_2_FD_182564 | JGI IMG/M metagenome (GOLD analysis project Ga0209992, IMG submission 182564) | Deep subsurface microbial communities from Kolumbo volcano to uncover new lineages of life (NeLLi) - 2SBTROV12_ACTIVE470 metaG (SPAdes)... | ecosystem: Environmental > Aquatic > Marine >... | reverse complement strand
AACATTTCCAAAATGATATCTTACAGGTACAACATGAATATTTAATTCATCAGCTTCAGGTGGAAGATCTGCTCCTGAATCAGTTACAATTGCAATATTTTGAGAAAGATGCCCGCTTGCAGAAATTTGTTGTTGCCTCATATCATCTGTTTTTTGATCTGAAACTATCCCATATTCTCTACATATTTTAAAAATATCTGCGGGGTTATTGGTGTGAATATGTATTTTAGCTCTTGATTTAGAACCTGCTAATACTAAACTATCTCCTAGGTTCATTAATTTTTCTCGTAATCTTTTACGATTAATTTCTTCACCTTTTATTAAACATTCTGTACAAAAGAAAAATTTTAATTCATCTGTTAAAACTTCATGTTCACTTTGGTTTGTTTCTGAAGGTTTAAATATTTTAACTTTTAAATCACGAATGGAACCTGTTTTAATAAAAGAATAAATCCCATTTAATAAATCTACAAAGCCTTGGGCTCCAGAATCTACAACACCGGCTTTTTTTAATACAGGCAGTAAATTGGGAGTATTTTGGAGTGATTCTTCTGCTGATTTTAATCCTTCTTCTAATAAGAAAAGAAAATCAGTCGCTCCATTTTTGATAAGTTCATTTAATGAGTTTGCAAAATCTGTTAATACAGTTAATATTGTACCTTCAATAGGTTCCGCAAGTGCTTCTCTGGCATAATCTGCTCCTGTCTTCATCGCAATACTAAATGTATGTGGTGTATGTTTATCTACATTATTTGACCCATCAGCAAACCCTTGAAAGAATTGTGCTAATATTGCACCCGAGTTTCCTCTTGCGCCATCAATTGCAGAATCGGCTACTTTCTCAAGCATATCATCTACACGGGAATGAACATGATTGACAGTACCATCTAAAATTGAAGTTAATGTAAATGCCATATTTGTTCCAGTATCGCCGTCGGGAACAGGAAAAACATTTATTTTATTCAAATAATCTTGTCTTGAGATTACATTTTGAATTCCAGCAGTAATAGCCCGGTGCAACCGAATGCCATCTATATAGTTAATTTTATTTTTTGTGATAAGTTTTTTTAATTCGTCAGTAATTAAAGAATAAGGTTTTTATAGTATAATGAACAATTTATTTATTGTATCATTTCAAACTACTCCGTTAAATTAATGACTCTGCAGTCATAAAAAAACTGACGATTCAATATGAATATAAAATTAACACGAAAAGAAACGGAGCAAAAACTCCACAAAGATCTCATTATTAGAGCATCTGCTCAAATTTTTGCAGAAAAAGGATATGAAAAAACAACGCTTGATGAGGTTGCACAACGAGCAGAATTCAGCAAAGGAAGTTTATATAATTACTTTGAAAATAAAGAAGATCTTTTTTTGACAACTCTTGAAGAGGGAATTATTAAACTAATAGAAGAGATGAAAAAAGTTGAAGAAGGTAACATTAAAGTCGTAGATAAAATAAAATCGGTTCTAGAAATAATGATATCATATTTTCATAATGATAATTTATTTAGTAAGCATCGTGCCTTTTTTCAAATGCTAGTCAATGAAAAACGAGTAATGGCTTGTCAAGCATCTGATGAATTTTTAACTCGAATGCAACAAATGCATAAAAAAATGTCACAGTATTTTGTAAATATTTTTCAAAACGGTATTGATTCACATGAATTAAAAAATGGAAGTGCTCAATCTTATGCAGAAATATTTTTAGGTATAATTCATCATTATGTATTTTTGGTTAATGTTGGGTTTATTGATTTTAATAGTGATAAGTCTGAGCAAATTTTTGATGTTTTTTTTAATGGAGTAAAATCAAAATAATGAAATATTTTTTAATCTTTTTATTTTTAAATATGATATTTACAAAAAATTATAACTTATCTGAACTAATTAATATAGCATTAGAAAAAAGCCCACAAATAAAATTAGCAAATGAAGATAAGAAAATCTCTCTTTCTCATTCGATTGAAGCAAGGTCTGCAGCTTTACCTCGTATTCAATTTGTTACTTCTGCCACAAGAAATTATAATGTTGCAGGCCAACCCATTGATTTTCCAATTCCATTTGGAGTATTAAACCCTGTAACAGGTGACCCTATTCCAACAGAGTGGAATCCAAGTTTACAGGAGACAGAAATAATTCCATATGAAACAATGTTTTCAATGGGAAGAGACTATTCAGGTTTGTATGGAATAAATATAAATCAAACTATTTTTGATGGAAGAGTGTTTGCTGGAATAAGAGCATCTAATAAATTTAAAAACTTAACAAACGCATCTTATGATTCTCAAAAAGAAGAAATTATTGAAAATACAAAAATTTCTTTTTACACCGTTTTACTTACTAAAAAAGTTACCGAAGTCTTTCATAAATCATTAAAAAGGTCAAAAGATAATTTATTCAATACCAAATTACTTTATGATTCAGGAAAAACAAATGAACTTGAATTAATTCGTGCAGAGTCAATGGTGAAAGATCAAGAAACAACTTATTCAAATGCAAAGAAAAATGAAATATTAGCATTGGAAAAGTTAAAACTTACAATAGGATTTAATTTATCTCAAAATTTAAACATTGTCGGTGCATTTAAAGATTCTATACAAATAATCCCAGAATTTAATGAAATTTCAAATCAATTATTGGCTCAACAACCTAGAATAAAACAGTTAGAAGCAAATCATGATCTTTTACAGGAAGATGTAAATTCCTACTTATCAGAGTTTTTACCAAGTATAGAATTGACAGGTTCAATTCATAAATTTCAATCTCAAAATAAAGATAATTTTACTTGGAAAAACTTTCAAGATAATAGTTCACTTTCAATTAATATTGGGTTACCACTTTTTAATGGATTTGGCTCTACAGCTCGGATTATGAGAGCAAAAGCCAATGCAAAAAAAGCATATTATCATTCAGAAGATTTAAAAAATAATCTTTTATTAGATTTAAGGAATATCCATTTATCTTTAATAGAAGCTAATGAAAAAATAAATGCTGGAAATAAAAAATTAGAACTTGCAAGCCGAGGATACAATATTGCTAATGACTTATTTTTAACTGGTATGACAACTCAGCTTGAATTATTGGGTGCAGAAGTGAGTCTTAATAGAGCCGAATTAAATCTACTTCAAGCAAAATATGAATTTCAAATTGCATTGGTTAAACTTTCAAGAGCTATTGGAAAAAACACAACAGGGAATACTAAATGAAAAACACCATTCTTTTAATTATTATAATGGGGCTATTTTTAAATTGTTCATCAACCTATGGAGATGAAAAAGAAAAAGAGATAGAAACAAAAATTCCAGTTAGAACAAAACTATTAAACCCTGAAAAATATATTAAAACATATTCTGGAATGGGAAAGGTAATTTCAAGCCAACAGGCCAATTTGATGTTTGAGGTTCCTGGTAAAATAATTGAAGTGATTGCCAAAACAGGGCAATATTTTAAGACAGGGGAAGTGATTGCTAAATTAAAAAGTGATAATTATAAAGCTCAATTTGACCTTGCTGAATCTGCCTTAAAGAAAGCAAAACGAGATTTAAAAAATGTAACAGAACTATTTAATAAAAATGCGGTTTCAGAAGACCAAGTATTACAAGCAGAATTAGGATATAAAAAATCTAATTCAGATTTTATAAATGCAAAAAATGCCTATGAAAACACGGAACTTAAAGCACCATTTAATGGAACGATAACTCATATTAATTTACGAGAAGGTGAATTTTTTAGTCCAGGGCCATATCCTCTTCCACCTGTAATTATTTCTAATTTAAATCAATTACAGTTAGAAACAACAATTTCGAGTACCGAAATTTCGGATATTACTCTTAACCAAAATGTAATAATAACTTCCCCATTTAAAACTAATTCTATTGCTTTAATTGGGATTGTTGAAGAAGTTGGGATGATTCCTATAAATATGAGCAATAGTTATAATGTAAAAATAAAATTATTAAATTCTAGTCCTAATTTAAAATTAGGTATGATGCTCAATTATATTATTGAACAGGTTGAATTAGATTCTGTTTATATGATATCAAATAGATATATTTTAGACGAAAATGGCAAAAGTTTCATATGGATGAATGATAATTCTATTGCTAAGAAAATTAATATTTCTACGGGTAATTTAGTTGAACATAAAATTATTATTAAAGGTGAATTATATCCTGGAATGATGATAGTTACAGATGGTATAAGACAGGTAAAAGAGGGATCAAGCTTGAAAGTTATTCAATGAAATTAACTGAAAAAGCGATTGACCAACCTCTTATTTCCACGCTATTAAGTGGATTACTTTTTTTCTTTGGATTAACAGCTTATTTTTTAATACCCACAGAAGCAGTCCCAGAAATAAAAGTCCCCGTGGCAAGCATTACAAGCCAATATATTGGTGCTGGTCCAGAAGAAATTGAAACTGAAATAATTAAACCCTTAGAAGAAAAATTAAAGGATTTAGACAATTTAAATTATACAATTTCTTATGCATTACAGGGGTTTGCATTTACTGTTGTATCCTTTACTCCAGAAGCTGACATTGAATCTAGCTTAAGAGATTTAAGAGAAAAAGTTTCTGATGCAGAAACAGACTATATTGATGAAATTGAAAATACTCAAATAAAACAAATGAATTTTGATGATATTCCAATACTCATTTTAAATATTTTTGGTGATTATCCAATGAATCAAATTTCATCAATATCAGAAATGGTAAAAGATGAAATTGAGGCACTTTCTGGTGTGAATGAAGTAACTACTTTTGGAAATATTGAACGAGAAATTAAAATTACCATAAACCCCGATTTATTAAAGTTACATCATATTCCTGTTCAAGCAATTATTCAGGCACTTCAAGTTAATAATTTTAATATGCCTGGAGGGAATATTTCATTAAATGGTCAAGACTTACTTGTAAGAACTATTGGAAAGTTTAATTCCATTGAAGCAATTTCAAATCTCATTGTATTCCAGTTTCCCGATGAAAGTGTTGTTAAATTAAAAGATGTTGCAACTATTAAAGATACTTTTGAGGACCAAACAAGTTACTCTAGATATAATCAAAAAAATTCAATTACCCTATTAATACGAAAAAATGTAGGGCATAATATTGTAGAGACGTCACTTCAAATTGAAGAATTAGTAAAACAATTATCTCAAAATTTTCCTACTGGAATAAAATATGAATTTAGTTCTCGTCTTGCAGAAGAAACTGAAAGATCAACATCACAATTAAGTCAAAATGCGATGTTTGGTGCTTTACTTGTTATATTAACTTTATATTTTGGAATTGGTTTTAGAAATGCATTAATTGTTACTTTTGCAATACCGTTTAGTTTATTGACGGCATATTTACTTCAATTTGCTTTTGGGATTAGCCAGTCAGGTATTACAATGTTCGCACTTATAATGGTTTTAGGAATTGTTGTTGATGGTGCAATCATTGTATCTGAGGCAACATTTAGAGAAATGGAAGGTGGGTTAGACCGTAAAAATGCTTCTAAAAAAGCAATTCAAAAAGTAGGATCACCAATAATTACATCTGTTTTAACAACAATGGCTGCATTTGCACCGATGATGTTTATGACTGGAATTATGGGACAATTTATGAGTTATATTCCTAAAATAGTAATTTTTTCATTAATTGGTGCCACAATTGCAGATCATATTATTATCCCCATTTTAGCATCACAATTTATGGTATTAAGTAATAAAAATACAGTTATGACAGGCGATTGGATTGGGTCAAGAATTTATAAATCAATGATAAATTGGGCTCTTCATAATAGAAAAAAAACATTAGCCATCACTTTTACTTCATTTATTCTAGGAATTGTAATTCTGGGAATTTCTGCTTCAACAGATTTAAATCTTATAAAAGTTCAAGTTTTTCCTAAAGTACCGAAACCTCGTTTTATTATTGATATTCAAACAGAACCAGGTACAGACCTTGATGAAACAAATAGTATAGCTCTTCAAGTTGAACAACTACTTGCTAATACTCCCGAGGTCAGCCAGTTTGCCTCAACCGTTGGCCAGTCCGGAGTTCAAAATATGAGATTAAATCAAAGTTCTGCTATTGGTAGCGAAGTTGCTCAAATAAATGTAGATTTAATTGACAAAGAAAATAGAGAGAAATCGGTTGATAAAATCATTGCTGATTTACAATTCCAAGTTAAAAATATGCCTGGAATAGATTTCCAATTTTCGGTGATCACTGAAGGCCCCCCTGTTGAGGATAGACTTGTAATTGACATACAGGGTGAAAACATAGACCAGATTGCGCTTGTATCTAAAATGGTTAAAACAATTTTTGATGACTTAGAAGGGATTTATAATATTTCTTCTAGTTTAGGTAAAACAAGAAAAGAAATTCAAGTAAATGTAGATCATGATCGCTCTGCTTTTTTAGGAATTAATAGTCAAAAAATAGCTCAAACTATTTCATCCGCACTCTTTGGATTTGAAGCAACATCTTATTCTGACGGGTTAGAAGAAATTCCAGTTAAAGTTGAAATTGAAAAAACAGAAGATATATTATCAGATATAAAATCATTAGAGGTACCTACAAATCGAAATACATTAGAAATTTTATCAAATGTTGCAAATGTTGAATTAAAAACTGGGCAAGCAAGTATATTTAGAAAAAACTTCAAACGAACAGTTTCTGTATCTGCAGATATACTTGAAGGTTATAGTTTGTTAGATATTAAAAGAAAAATTAAACCAACGATTGATGAACTTGATATTCCAGCTGGAATTTTAACTGACTTTGGTGGTATAAATGATGAAACAACTGAAAGTTTTAAAACATTAGGGAAGGCAATGATTGTTGCATTTTTTGTGATTTTAATTTTATTAGCAGGTCAATTTAAATCATTAAAACAGCCATTCATAATTGCCATTACCATTCCTCTTTCTTTTATTGGAGTTATATTAGGATTAATGATAACCCGCGTTCCATTTGGAATGATGTCATTTTTTGGCGTTGTTGCTCTAACGGGAATTGTTGTGAATGATGCTATCGTATTAATTAGTCAAATAAATGATTATAGAACAGAAGGAAAGGGGTTGTTTATATCAATTGTAGAAGGTGGAAAAACAAGACTTCGTCCAATATTATTAACGACAATAACTACAATTGCAGGGTTGATTCCTTTAACTTTTGACTTTGCTGGCGGAGCAGAATATTGGCGACCATTAGCAGTTAGTTTAATTTTTGGATTACTTGTTGCCACCCTACTTACTCTTATTGTTGTGCCTATTCTTTATTCTTTTATTGAACAGATGCGGAATGATCAGTTGAAAAATATTTAAGAAATCGATATGTTTTTAATCCATCAAACCACCGATGGAACTGGGATTTAAAATTATTATTATTTGATGAAGAGGAATTTAAACCCCGCCAAATTTTTTCAATTTTATTTTGAGTTAAAAATATAGGTAACCGAATTTCTATTTCCCTCGCTTCTATCAAAACTTGTTGAATGGAAATTTGATAACTCTTTTCACCTAATTTTATCCATTCACCTAAATATTTAAAAGATTCATCATCATATTTTAATTTAATTAATTTATCCCCTTTTTTTGCTTGTCCCATTCTAAACCCTGTTCCTAAATAAACTCGATTAGATACTCTTGGACTTGGATAGACTATTATTTCTGGAATACTTTTTATTGAAGAGGTTTTAACAACTTCTTGTAAAAAATAAAAATCCTCTGTTGCTTTTTTCTTAGAAATTCCACCTGCTTTTATATAACATTCAGGAGAAAAACACATAGCAGAACCCATAGATACAAACCCATAAGGAGAATTTATTTTTTTTAATTTATTAGCCGTAGAATATAGAAAATCTTCATACTCTCTAATTGCTTTTTCTTCGTTTAGATTTTCGCTATATTGATGTTTTATTCCAAGCACTAAACAGTTCACTTTTTGTTTACTAAAATAAGAATCCAATATTATTAAGTAATCTGGAGAAATAGTAGTATCTGCATCTAATGCACATAGAATTGTATTTTTATTGGTAAATGGTAAGGCTAAATCAAATCCGATTTTTCTTGCTAAACCTACGCCTGCATGTTTGTTAGATAGTGGGAATTTTGAATAGGCATCAATAATTCCGATTTCAAAAATCCCTTGAAACTTATTTAAAAGATTTTTACTTTTTTGGTTTTCAATTTTAGTTTCATTATCTGCATTTTCTGAATTATTAATAACAAATATTACCAGTAATTGTTTTTGCAATTCACTGTTTTGAGAAGAAATTGATTGAAGTGTATGTAATATATTTTCACCTTCTCTTAATGATGGAATTACAATGATAAATTTGTAATCAGTTTTTTCTGGTTTCGGAGCAATTTCCCAAGGATTCGTAATTGCTTTTTTTAAAATATATTTATTCAAAAATTTCATATTAATTATAGTTTATTTTTTTACTAAATTATAGCTCGTATGAAAGACATTATCTCTATAATTATACAACAAATAAAAGAAAAATCTCCAGACATACTTGCGTTTTTCACCATTTTAATTTTATTCTATTTAGGTGCAATTTTAGCAAAAAGAATCTTTAATAAATTAGCATTAAAAACTACAATTGAAAAATCAAAAATCTTTCAATTATTTGGTTCAATTATTAAAACAGGATTAATCATTCTTGGTTTTATTTCTGCATTTGGAACACTTGGCATTGATGTGTCTGGTATGGTGGCAGGATTAGGCTTAACTGGCTTTGCTTTGGGTTTTGCACTAAAGGACGCATTATCAAATTTACTTGCTGGAGTATTAATTCTTTTTTACCAACCGTTTAAATGTGGTGATGAAATTGAAGTTGCAAAATGTATTGGAAAAGTAATTAATATTGATTTACGATATACTACTCTTCAATCTAATGAATACCAATACCTCATTCCCAATTCAACTTGTTTCAAAAACTGGATTGCAATAAAAAACTATTCTGCTTCTGATTAAATTTTTTATAATGAAACTAACTTATCAGAGTTTTTTACTAAAATTCGTTTAAATGAGAATTTTACTTTTGCTTTTGCATTTATTCCACCTATTTCTAAAATAGGATATGCGAGAAAATTAATAGGTCCAGACTCAGGGCTAGGTTCAACAATTAAATCTCTTCCTCTACTAAATTCTATACGGTTTGCAGGATGATGCCCAAAATAATATGTAGATAAAGCAGAACATTTATCTGCTTCACTTATATCTATAGGCCACCACATTCCATCCGAATAAAATTCGGCCCAACAATGATAACCTCCAATACCTCCTTCATTTCGTTCTGATGGAATTGAAGCTCCAATTGCAAACCGAGCAGGAATATCTACCGCATGTGCTAACGCAATAAAATAAGAGTGAAAATCCGTACAATTACCTGTTCGTGAATCACATGCATATACAGCATCTCCTTTACCCCAGCCTTCACCATATTTTATATATTTCATATGTTCAATGGTGTGATCATATAATGCTCGTGCTTTTGCTAAACTTCCTAATTTTCCTTTTACCACATCTTGTGCAATTTTAATGAAAGACTCATTGTGGGGCACCAATTGACTTGGCTGAAGAAATCTTGTTGAATTTTGCTCATTATCTTCATAAACATTTTTTTCAAGACGATCTACATTATATGAAATTTCAATAATTTTTTCACTATGTTCTGGGAGTAAATTTAAAAAAAATATCTTATTACCACGGTCGGCTTCTTCTAATATAATTGGTTCTACAGGAGATTCTATATTTTTTATCGTTACAGTTTGATGTGGATCTGAAATAGGTAATGGAATCCACATTTTTGCTGGTTCATCAATAACAGGTAATATTGCCTTATAATAAAATTCAAATGAATCTTTCTCATTAACTACACCTAATAATTCTGAGGGAGCATTTTCTGATGATACACGATGCCAAGTTTTGTCATCTTTTTGCTCCCATAAATAAAGAGGTTGACCATTTGTTTTATGAATTGTTGTTTCAGTTACATTCATTTTTCCCGGTTCACCTTCTAAGAAAAAATCAACATCATAAACAAAGCCATCCGTACTTGCAAGATCAACACACGCAAAATGTTCATTTGGTCCAAGATTGGCTAAGTATTCCGTATGAACTTTTACTAATTTTAAATTTAATTCTTTATTTTCAAAATTTAGTTTAAAAAAACCATCTCCAAGTTTAGACATTTTTTCAATATGTTGTTCAATTCCAGCTTGAATATCTGCAGTTACTAAACTAGGGATTTTGTGATAAACATTTTCATTCGGATTACAGCTCAATAATAGAAGACAAATTCCTATTATTTTTGAAATAAATACTCGCATTTTCAAACTAAGACTACCTCTATTTTAATTTATTCATTTCCAGATGGATGTTCGCTAGTAGGGTGCTCGCTTGATGGATGTTCATTTGAGTTATCACTATTTCCAGGGTGTTCATGGTTATGTGAAGAATCATCCTCACTCGAATGATCATGAGTAGAGTGGTCATGTGATGGGTGCTCACTTGTTGGATGTTCATTTGCTGGTTTCTTTGCTTCATTATTACAACCAATGCTAGTCATTGAAACTGAAATTATTCCCATTATAATTAGTATATTTTTAATTATTTTCATTATTAATTTTCTTTCTTTATTATTTATAAAGTTAAACTAAGGTATATAAATTATACTTATTATTGATTTATTTTTTAGTAAAATATAATTAAAAAAAAAGCCCTGTATTTCTACAGGGCTTAAGGTGTGAGGTAGGGACTTTGTTAAGAGGGATTTATTTATTGGCTAATACTTGAGGCGTTTCTAAAAGCGTTTCTTCTTTTTGTTCAACCGTTACAGTAATCGCTTCAACTGTTTCACCGGCAAGACAAGTGTTGTATTTATTACCTCTCCAATTAAAATTACTACATGCACCTAATTCAATTCGTGCATCTAAAAATGCATCTGCATAATCTAATGAATCATATTTAGAAGAAGGTATGGGTTCTATGTAGGTATTCACTACATATTCACCATCATTCCACATAAAGATTGTTCCTTCACCAAATGTATCTCTATTATATTTATAGGTTTCATCAAATGATTTTGTATTAAAATCAATTTGGGGTTTTTCTTCTAATACAGGTAGAGTATTTTCTTCTGGAATTTCTACAAAATTAACTTCTATTGTTTCTGTTTCTACTACAGGTGTTGAAAATTTTATCATTTCTAATTTATCTTCTGTACTTGTATTGAAATAGATAGCATAAAAGGGGATTAGTAATGCTCCACTTATTACAGCTATTGTTTTTAATCCTGCTTTAATTCCACTATTGCTTTTTTTGGTTGGTGTTGTTTGAGTAGTCATGATATTTCCTTTTTTTTGTTTTTGTTAGTTTTAACTCATCTCACAACCTTTGACGCGACCACTCTTCGTTTTCTTGCAATTTTTATTTAATCTTTTTTTTAGGGTTATATAATTGTTTGGTTTTAATTTTAAAAATTGGAACTAACAAACAATTTAATGGATTAACACTTTTATTAGTGAATTTAAAAAAAGGATAAAATAATGAAATTATTATTATTAATTATTATAGGGTTTTTTCAAACACTTTATGCTGAAGATCTCCAAATTCTTGATGGCAATTCTTTTGAAGGCAGTATTAAGGCAAAAGGGATTATTGGGTTTATTAGTGTAAAAGGTACATTGTCTTTTATAAATGGGAATCTTAATTGGATTGTAGGTGAAGAAATAGATTCTGCACCATATAAAATTACAAAAAAAAATGGTACATTTCATTTTACCTCAAATGTTATAAATAATGATGGTGATGTTGTAAATTGGAGTGGACATTATGATGGTAATACCGTAACACATGTTGAGGCGGTTTGGATTCGGGAAAAAGGAGATTTTATTCATGACTTATTATTGCCCAATAAAGTGACGCTTTTGTTTTCACCAAATTAATTTTTTTTGAATAAATATTACACAATCTTTCTTTTTTCAATATTATTAACTCAAAATATTGTTAATAACCAATACGAAAAGATGACTTTAATCCCTGCTGGCATATTCCAAATGGGGAACCCTAATCAAATCCAAAATAGTGATAATTTTCTGCATACTGTCGAAATAGATAGCTTTTATATGGATAAATTTGAAGTAACTGTTGGTGAGTATAAACAGTTTATTGAAGAAACAGGTTATGAGTTTACGATGTCATTATGGGAAAAATATTTCGTATCTCCGACTGACAATCATCCCGTGGTAAGTATAAACTGGGTTGATGCAACAGCTTATGCAAAATGGGCAGGGAAACGATTGCCAACAGAAGCAGAGTGGGAATATGCAAGTCGTGGTGGAGAAGAGAATAATTTATTTCCCTGGGGAAATGAATTAACTCATAATGACGCAAATTACCATCGAACTTGGGATAAACATATAACTTTTGATTATCCAAATTATTTTTCTACAGGAAAGGCAGATATATGGCGATATTCTACAGCTCCCGTTGGCAGTTTTTCACCAAATGGGTATGGATTATTTGATATGGCTGGGAATGTTGCTGAATGGTGTCAAGATTGGTATCAATTTGATTATTACTTACAATCTCCTTTAAAAAACCCACAAGGTCCAAATAATGGTAAAACTAAAGTCATTCGTGGAGGCCATTGGTTTAGTTGGGACAAAGGGCTTCGGGTTTATAATAGAGGAGATAATCCCCCGGATGTAAAATATTGGCAGGATGTACAGGGTTTTAGATGTGTAAAAGATATTCATTAAAATACACACACTTATAATTATTAATTGATGGTAAAAAAGCGAAGGCCAAACATTAAATTTTGGTTCCGATAAATTTACTTATACCATCGACTTAAAAAATAAAAAAAAGACAATTAAAAATTGATATTAAAAAGGAATAAAACAAATAAATTACACCCCTAATAAAGAAAGTAAAAAATGAGGATTAAATATTTTTTAAGTTTATTTTTATTATTAGTAATTTTAAATTGTGATGGGAAAGATTCCAAAAATACCCATGCGAACCAATCTAAAATTATTATACAAGATATGGATGAATATCTTTCATTAAATAATAATAATAAATGGCAAATGGATACACATACCCGAACAAGCATTGGAAAAATGATAGTGATATCAACGAATAAGTCACTTTCTTCAAAAGATATAGGGATACAAATTCAAGAAGAATTAAATATTTTATTTAATGGCTGTACAATGCAGGGAGATGCCCATAATGAATTACATAAATTTTTGCAATTATATATACCCGTTGTAAACCAACTTAAAGAAACGGGTAATGATACAGATCTAAATAAACTAAAAAATCAATTAATTATATATCAAAAATATTTTAAATGAAGATTGTTAAAAGTGTTCAGCCCGGCTCGGAAGCAAAGTTTATAGTTTCTAAAGATGGTATTTCATGGTATTTAATTAATGAATTGTTACCAGAAAAAAGATTCCACAATATAATTCAAATATTAGAATATAATATTAATAATCCAAATCAACTTAGTACTTATATTTCTACAGGAAATTTTGAGACGACTAATTTAAATGATATGGAGCTTACATTACCATTTCAGCCACTATCTTATCGTGATTTTATGTTATATGAAAAACACTGTATTAATGCATCTCGTGGATTTGTAAAAAAATATTTACCTAAACTATTACCAATTGTAAAAATATATGAAAAAATTACTGGAAAAGTTTTTCCAAAATTAAAACCAAAAAGTAGATGGTATTCACATCCGATTTATTATGTAGGAAACCATTTAACATTTATAACCGATAATGAACCTGTATCTATTCCAATTTATACAAATGAATTGGATTATGAATTAGAACTAGGTGTTGTACTATGTAAGCCATTAAAAAATGCATCAGCTAAAGAAGCAGAAAATGCAATTGGTGGGTTTGTAGTCTTTAATGATTTTTCGGCAAGAGATGTTCAAATTAGTGAAATGGAAAGTGGGTTCGGTCCTATGAAATCAAAGAACTTTGTAAATTCAATTTCAAAAATAATTGTTACCGCAGATGAAATATTACCAGTTATCGAAGATTTAAAAGTTCAAGTAAAAATAAATAACAAATCAATTATAAAAACGAAAACAGGAAAAATGGATTATTCTATTCCCGAAGCTATTGCTTATGCTTCACTTGAGGAACAATTATATCCTGGAGAGTTCTTTGGCTCAGGAACGATACCTGGATGTAGTGGAATTGAGAATGAACATTTATTAAATTCGGGAGATACAATTACACTTGAAATTGAAAATATCGGCAAATTACAAAATAGAATATTATAGAATAAATATATGAAAAAAGTTATTGATTTATCAAAACCTGTACAATATAATTCAGGTGATCCATTTTATATGAAAGTAAAAGTAAAACATAAGCCTCACCATAAAGCAAAATGGTTAATTCGTTTTGCATTGGGACTGCCATTTAAGTTATTTCCCAAAAACTTTATTGGTTGGGCCGATGATTATTTCAGCATGGGCGTACATGCAACAACTCATTTAGATGCACCATGGCATTATAGTGAAACATGTAATGGTAAACCTGCAAAAACAATTGACCAAATACCATTAGATTGGGGTATTGCGCCAGGGATTGTTATTGACATGAAACATAAGCCAGAAGGAGAAGCAATAACAGTTGAGGAAATAAAAACATACTTAGAAAAGAATAAATTAAAATTAGAACCAATGATGATTGTTTTAATTAAAACAGGTCGAGACCAATTTATGGGGACAAAAAAGTTTCCTGAAATGGGTACCGGAATGAGTGCTAAAGCGACAGAATGGCTTATTGATCAAGGAATAAAAGTAATGGGAATTGATCAGTGGGGTTGGGATGTTCCATTTCAATATTTAGTTGATGAAGCCAAAAAAACAAATAATTCAGAATTATTTTGGGAGGGTCATTTAGTTGGACAGCAAAAAGAATATTGCCATATTGAACAATTAACAAATTTAGATAGTTTACCAATTTCGGGATTTACAGTTATTGTATTGCCGTTAAAAATAATAGGGGGCTCAGCAGCACCAGCAAGAGTGGTTGCAGTATTGGATGAATAAATTAACCACAATTTACTTTGATTTATTTGGTGTATTACTTGGTGCGGATAAAAGTACAATAATTCAATATATTTCAGAAAGGACGAATAATCAATATGAAATAGTTGATAATGTATTTTCTGAACAATTTAATAAGTTTGAAAAAAGAGAAATTAATTTTGATCAATTTTTTCAAAACCTTCAATATGGATTAGTAAACGGTGAATTATTATCTGTCATAGAATTTAAGTCAACCTGGATGCAACAAGAATTATCAGAATTACCCACTGTTAATTATTTGTTAAAATTAAAAGAAAAATATTCAATTAATCTTATTTCTAATATATCAAATTCTTATTTAAAAGTACTTCAAAATAAATTTGATTTTTTTAACGTTTTTGAATTTTGTATTACTTCTGAATTGGCAAATGCATCGAAACCGTCTAAAGATATTTTTCATTATGCATTAAAGAAAACAGGAACATTGCCCGAGGAAGCATTATTTATTGATGATCAAAAACAGAATGTAAATTCTGCAGAATCTATCGGAATGAAAGGTCTACAATATATTTCATATCATCAATTTAAAAAGTATATAGAAACTTATGTTTGACGCATTTAATGTTAAAAAACTAAAACATATTTCAATAAAAGATAAAACAGGTTTAAGTGTTTATCCTTGGCGAAATTGTAAACCGAAAAAAAGGGCAAAAATTACTAAGCCACTTTCAGATAGTAAAATTGCAATTATATCTTCTGCAGGGTTATACATAAAAGATATACAACCAAAATTTGATGCAAAAGTAAAAGGTGGGGACTATTCATTTAGAGAAATACCGATAAGCATAAAAATAAACAGTTTAGGGGATAGTCATCGGAGTTTAACTTTTGATCATAGCGGATTAATTTCAAACCCTGAAACAGGCATGCCTATTCCTCAACTAATTGAGTTAAAAAATGAGGGAATAATTAAGGAAGTGAATCATCGACATATTTCGTTAATGGGCTCAATTCTTGCGCCGGGTAGATTAATTAAAAAGTCTATTCCAAAAATAATTGAAATTTTAAAAAACGATGAAGTTGATATTATATTATTGATTCCTGTTTGACCAATGTGTCCCCAAGTCGTTGGCTTGGTTCAAAAATATTGTGAAGAATCGGGAATAGTTTGTTCTGTTATAAGTATTATTGATGAAATTACAACTCAGTTAAAAATCCCCCGTTTTTATAGTGTACCATATTTAATGGGGTTTCCTCTTGGCCCCCCTCATGATTTTAATAATCAAAAAAAAATTTGTA
>Ga0209992_10002575_pt1 | contig 16384 bp, 19 predicted proteins | sample 2SBtaG_2_FD_182564 | JGI IMG/M metagenome (GOLD analysis project Ga0209992, IMG submission 182564) | Deep subsurface microbial communities from Kolumbo volcano to uncover new lineages of life (NeLLi) - 2SBTROV12_ACTIVE470 metaG (SPAdes)... | ecosystem: Environmental > Aquatic > Marine >... | reverse complement strand
CTTCGCCGAGCTGGTCGCCGCAGAGCTCGCCGTGCGCTCCTGAGGGTGGGGACTGACATGAGGACGCACGAGGTCACCGAGGCGGGCAGACCACACTACGTGCTGTGCCTGGAGGACGAGCCGATGCTGTCGCGCTCGATCGCGAATGCCCTCCGTGGCTGCGGTCACCGCGTGCTCCAGGCCGCAACCCTCGAGAAAGCACAGGCCATCGTCATCCAGGAGGGGCCGCCCGCCGTCCTGCTGGCGGACCTCCACCTGCCCGATGGCAGTGGCGTCGACCTCCTCGTGCAGATGGCCGACGACCATCTCGCGTGCGTCGGGATCCTGATGACCGCCTACCCGGACCTCGACTCGACGCTGGCATGCATCAACCGAGCACGTGCACTGCGGTACGTGCAGAAGCCGCTGGACCTGGACGAGATGGTGAACATGGTCGCGACCGCGATGAAGGAGCATCTGGTCCGCGAACAGCTCGTCTCGGTGCGGAGGAGCTTCGCCCACGGAGATGGACGGCGCCGGGCCGTCTACGTGGAGGATCTGGCCGAGAGCATGGTGCTGGACGCGGACGTGCGAACCTCCGACGGGCTGCTGCTGGCGCCGACGGGCGCGCCCCTCACCCGGGCCCTGATCGAGAGGCTCGTGAAGATCGCGCGCAGTCGAGGCGTCGACCAGCCGCTGCTGGTGCACGAGGCTTCACAGCTCACTGCATCCTGATTCCCGGCCGGAAGGGCTCGTGGAGACCGTCCGAGTCCGAGGTGGCTCGGGAGACCGAGTACACTGGGAGCGGGTCCTACCAGTCAGGCCTCACCGCTGCGCGTTCCGTTCGCGGACCAGCAACGGCTCGCGAACGCCTCGAGTCCGCGCGATCTTCACGAGCTTCTCGATGAGCAGCGGTGTCAGCTCGGCGCCGCTGGGGGCGAGCAGCATGCCGTCGCGTGTGCTGACGTCGGCTTCCAGCACCATGCTGGCTGCAAGGTCGCGGACGTAGACTGCCCTGCGCCCCGACGTGGGGGGCGAGGCGCCGGGCACGCGCAGCTGCCTCCGGACCAGGTGCTCGGCCATCGCCTCCGCGACGACTTCGCGCAGCTCCTTCATCCCGAAGGGCTTGACGAGGTAGCGGAGCACCCGCGCCTCGTTGATGCCCACCAGCATGGAGCCTTGGTCGGGACGGCCGGTCAGCACCAGCCCCACCGTAGACGGGTGGGCACGCGCGACGGCTGTCAACAGCTCGATCCCGCTGCCGTCCGGGAGTTGAAGGTCGGTCAGCACCACGGCGGGTGGGCCCTCGACCCGTAGGGTCTCGTGGGCCATCCGCAAGGTCCCGGCGCCCACGACACGGTGTCCCGCAGCGCCCAGGACCCGGACCACCCCTCTGAGCAGGATCGGCTCGTCCTCCACGCAGAGGACGTAGGACCCGTCGGCATCGACGGTAGTGGGCGAAGCCATCACAGCGCCGCCTGGAGGAGCTTGTGCCGGAGAGCGAGCGTCATCTGGAAGCGAAGCTCCGGCCTGATCGAGCCGCGGGCTTCGATGCTCGCTGGCAGGGTGAGCACCTGGCCGTCGGGCAGGCCCAGCTTGAGCGTGACCTGGGTCGCGCCGTGGGGGTTGCCCTTGAGCTTGATCCTGCCGCGCCGGAGGCGCCCCTTCAGGCTGCGACGGAGGGACGTCGCGGAGCCCCACCTCACCTCGACAGTGTCGGCAGATGGCCACGACAGCGCCCGATCATCCCTCGTGCCAGCGGGGTCGGGGGGCGTCGTCGGGATCGGGACCGGCGGGGGGGCGGCTTCCTTCAGCGCCCTCGCCAGGCCTCGCCGGCCCGACTGAGGACCCTCGAGGCCCATGCGGACGCCCGAAGGTGTGCGAGACACCGACGCGCTCACGCTGGCGAGCCAGGCCTCCCAGGTCTGTCGCGGCCCGGAGGAGAGCTCCGCGAGGTCGAGCAGCACCCTGTGCTGGCCCATGCTGCCGGGCGCCACCGAGGCGACGCGGGCGGAGGTGTTGATGCTGGTGTGCAGATCCGTCACCCGGATGGAGACGTCGCAGACGTGCCCGACGGCCGGCGCCTGGTCCAGCTCGCAGCTCAGCCGGTCCCCCTCGACCCACTCGGTCCTGCCGAAGCGGATCATGCCTTCGTCGTCCTTCAACGCGATCTCGCAGCGGGGTGGCCAGATCCTCATGGGCCCTCCACCAGGGCACCCCCTTCCAGCCGGCTCGCCACACGCAGGAGGACGAATCCGAAGGAAGAGGAATGCCAGGCATCCTGCGGACGAAGCCTCATCATGTGCTCCTCGTCCGGCTCTGAGAGCGCCTGCACACCACCTCCATTCGATTCTCGGTAACGTCGATCGCTTTCAACTGGCTGACGAGTGCCGCTCGCCCAGGTGGTGCATCTCCCTGGTGCGGGCATGCACGTACCGGGTCAGTGCGGCCTCGCACCGAACGTTCCCGAGCGTCCCGCGGACCAGCGTGCAGCCGAGCATGAGCTCGTCCCCCTGGCGCCGAGACCAGATGACCTGGAACGTGGCCTCCAACGCGCTGTGCTCCTCGGGCAGGCGGAGAGCCACCTCGAAGCAGAGGTGCTCGTCCACCTGGGGCACCCGCCCGGCCGAGCAGCGCAAGCGAAGGCCGCCAGAAGACACGTCGGTTGCCCCCACCGCAGAGAAGTCACCGTGGTCCGACTCGAAGCGCACGCTCACCGACATGGTGCGGCTCGTCGGAACACGCGGATGGCGGCGCCGCTCGTCGTCGGGCCTCACGGCGTCCTCTTCAGCATGGGCGTTCCCGGCAGGCTGCGGATGGACTTGCCGGGACACGCCCGAGCCCGTGGGAGAGAGCCCGATCCCGTAGGCCTCCCACACCATGCTCCCGAGGGTGATCGCCTCGGCTGCTGACGAAGCACGCTGACCTCCTACTTCTATAGGGGGCACGCGCGAGCCAGAGATCATCGTGTTTTTGCACGGCTGCATCCTGACGCGCCTGTCGATGCGCTGCCAGTGGGGATCGAGACCAGGGCGATCGGACGAAGCGGGGACGAGGGGTTCCTCCAGATGTCAACGAAGTGTCAAGGCGGGCAGAAACACGATGATGCCCGAGCTGCGCGCACCCCCTAAGAAAGTAGGAGGAAGCCAGCTTGGCGCGCTCGGATGACGATCAGCCCCTCGGCGTGGCCGATGGAACACGCCCGGTGAACGAGGCGAGAGTCCGCAGGCTGTCGGCGACACAGCTTGCCGTTGCCTTCGCCGAGTCCAAGACGCGGCTTCAGCGCAAGCTATGGGCCGCTGGGCTGAACAGCCAGGACGCCCAGGACGCCCTGCAAGAGGTCTACGTTCGCGCGTTGAAGCGGCCCTATGACGGTAGCGCCGACCCGAAGGCGGTAGGGCGGTGGCTTCGGGACCTTGCCCGCTACGAGATCGAGACCTGGCGGCGGCGCAGTGTTGCCCAGCGCTCCATGGGCGAGCCCGTCTCTGCCGACGAGGTGGCTCTGCCGCCTGTCGAGGGTGACTTCCTGCTCCACGAGCTGCTGAGCGAGTTCCTCTCCCGCTTCTACGACAAGCTCGATCACGCCGATGCGTTGCTGTTCATCGAGTTCTTCGAAGGGGCCGCGCCCGACGCTGTGCTCGTCGACGCGCTGACCTTCGCCGGCACCCCGATCACCGTGGGTGCGCTCCGCAACCGCCGCTGGAAGCTCAGGCGCCGACTGAGGGAAAGCGTGTCGAGGTTCCTCCGGCGCCACAGCGAGGCCGACCATGTCTGATCCCTGGACCCACGACGAGATCGAGAAGTCGGGTCTGCTGGGCGCTCCGTCGCTCCTGCACGCCGGGCGAGCAGACTGGCCGGAGGGGGCACAGACCCACTTCGAGCGGTGCGGGGAGTGCCAGGACCTCGCGAAGGTCGACCAGGTCTTCCAGCTCATGGCCAAGAGGATCCCCGGGGTCGCGAACCACTTTCGTCGTCGGAGCTGGAAGCCGGACTGGAGGCGGATGGCCGAGCTGTCCCGTGAACGCGGGCCCCGATCCGGCATCCGCCTTGCCGCGCAGCTACCAGCCTTCGCCTCGGTCTACCGGAACGAGCAGGCCGGGTTGGAGATCGCCCCCCGCTCCGATGACATCTGGATCTTCGACAGCGAGGCCACGCACCTGTTGGTGCTCGGGGCGGCGCGCGAGCAGCCGGTCGAGGTCATCACGGCGCGGGCCAGTGGAGAGCCTGGAGTGGGCTGTGACCTCGTGTTCGCTCCCGAGGAGGGGGGCGTAGTGGTCGCCCTGTCCTCGCTCGCCGCGCTCGACCAGACCATGTGGGAGCTCTGGGCGGACGACCTCGTCATCAACCTCGAAGCGGGGCGCGAGATGATCGACGAGATCGCGGACCGCGTTCGCGTCGAGGTGCTGCAGGTCCGCCCGGCCCTGCACGCACGGCTGCTGAACATTCGGGAAACCCCACTGCCCGAACGCCCCGACGCTATCAAAGACCTGTTCGGGCGGGCGCGGCGCGCAGCGATGGCTGGCGATGTGGACGGCGCCTTCCGGCTCTACGACAAGGCGCTCGCCACAGCTCGGAGGATGGAGAACGAGACGGGTGTCGTGGTTGGCCTGATCGGCGTGGCCACCGCCTTGCAGCATCTCGGCTACCACCAGGACGCGCTGGCCGTCATGGACCAGCTCTTCGACCAGCACCAGCTGGACAGAACCTGGGGAGGCTGGGCAGCCAACTTCATGGGCAAGGCCTCCCTCGGTTTCCGCGACACGAGCACGGCGCTGGCGTGGTTGGGGGAAGCACGGCGGCTCGGTCGTCTGGAGCGGCTCTACGACGTCCAGGCGCTGGAGGAAGCGCGGCTCTGGGAGGAGGTCATCGAGCTGGCCGATCTGGACTGGATCAAGGGCCATCACGCCGAGAACGCCGCAGGCGCGTACCTCTGTCGAGCCCGTGCCCACGCCGAGCTCGGCCAACGGGCGGAGGCCATGAGCATGATCGCGCTCGCCGACGAGGTGGTGCCCGTCGAGCAGGACCACCTCGACCTGCAGCTCCATCGCCTCTTCGTGCAGGCCTTGGCCACCGAAGACCTCCGGTGGGACAAGCTCATGGAGAAGGCCATCGCCCTCCTGGAGCCCTACGACGAACAATGGGTCGGGCCGACCGACCTTCGTTTCCTCGTCGAGCTCGCGGTCCAGGCCCAGCTCTCGGGGCAGCCACGCATCGCGCGCGAGCTGATGAAGCTCCGCTTCGTGCCCACGCACGCGGTGGAGGCCGCCCGCGGACACCTGGTTGCGGTGGCCACCTCCAGCCGGGGAAGCGTCGTGCTCCGCCCGTGCGACCCGGGCCTGCTGTTGCCCGGCATCGCGCCCTCGGAGTGGCACGCGCTGGTGCTGCAAGCGCGCTCAGAGGTGGAAGCGGGGCGACAAGACGAAGGACTCCGGCGACTCGCCCGCTACCTGGTGGGCGACCAGCGTGATCCGGGAGACCTTCTCGTAGGGTCGGACGGGCTGCTCGCCGGCGCACCCATCGAAGCCGTCTTGCAGGTGGCCTATGGGCCTCGGAACGCGCCCGCGGTACGGGAGCTGGTCGGGCACCGGCGTCCCTGGCTGCTGCCGCCCTCGCCGATGTGCGAAGACGTGGCCTCGCTCGCGGACGCAGCAGGGGACCTCCTGCACGCCGCTGTCGAGGTGTTGCCCGAAGAGGCAGCGCACCACATCCGAGGAAGCGCGGTGCGTCGGTCGGCGCTGAGCAAGCTGCCGATGGTTGGGCTGCTGCACGTCGGGGTGCACGCTCGGCGGGTCGAGGGTCGGCCCACGCTGGTGCTCGCAGACGGGCTTGCTGACGCGCCTTTCGTCGAGGGCCTGGAGCTTGTCGGCTCTCCTGTGGTGCTCCTGTCCGGCTGCGGCACTGGCCATGGCGCGCAGCGCATGGGGGTCGAGCAGTCGCTGGCACAGGCCTTCCTCAAGGCCGGGGCGGGATCTGTCATCGCGACCCGGTTCAAGGTCGAGGACCGTGAGATGCACGCCTTCGTGCGCGAGCTGATGGCGCTCTGGCCCTTCGAGGACGCCGCCCGGGCCGTCGCACTCGTGTGCAGCCGCCTCCGGGACCGTGGCGCGCCCATGCGCCTCTGGAGCGCCCCGGTCGTCTACTGATCTGTTTGCTTTCACCCCGCGCCAAAGAAGGGCGCACTCATGACAGGGCCTCTCGGGGCCACAACACGCAGGAGAAACCATGCCCCACTTGACCGTGTGGCCGGAGTACGTCCCGGACCAGGTCCTCAAGATCGACTTCACCAACGGCACCATGACGCTGGCCGCCGGCTCGCGCCTCCGAAACTACGGCGACTACGCCATGGGCGGCGCCACGCCCGAGACGAAGGGCGAGGTCTGGAAGAACGGCAGCAAGCAGGGCGACGTCACCATCAACGCGGACACCCGCGCGCTCAGCATCTCGTCGGTGAGCGTCAGCTCGGGCGACGACATCGAGTTCCGCATGGAGTTCACCTGCGGCCACGACTCCGCGCCCTGGGACACCAAGATCATCCTGCGGCGCACGGCCTTCGTGGAGGTCAGCGGGAACAACGAGGTCGTCACCTTCGACGCGTCGACCAACGCCATGCCGGTGCCGAAGTGGCGCTCGACCTTCGGCTGGGACGGCTCCGACAACTTCAAGTGGGGCATCGTGGTCGACAGCGACGACGGCGCGAGCCAGGACATGACGCTCTGGACCCGGCTGGTCGGCACCACGCCGGACCAGGAGAGCTCGTCGACCATCGATCTCGACACCACCAACACCCAGACGCACGTGTCCGACTTCGACAAGACCGACGTCGACACCCGCTTCGAGGTCGAGACGCTCCTGAAGAGCGGCACGGGCACCACCCGGCAGGAGACGCGCTGCAAGTTCGTCTTCAACGACGTGGACGAGGTGCCCAGCTACTCGTCGAGCTTCCCGTCCGACGACGTGCTGCTCGACCAGGTGAAGGTCAAGGCCTCGGCCCGGATCGGCGAGCCGTGAACCCCGTGCAGGCCACCCTGGAACGCGCCGACCGGGGGGATCCCGCGGGAGGGGGTTCCAGGGTGGTCTGCACCAACCACTTCGAGAGAGACGAAACACGAGGGGGGTGAGATGGAAGATCAGCGGGTCGAAGCGGTCCTGGACGTGCTCGTGGCGAGCGTGCGCAGCTCGATGCTGCACGCTGTGCTGAATGTCGGCGAAGTGCTCTTCGAGCAGGTCTACGACGGCGACGAGGCCTTGGTGCGCTCGCGCTGCCGAAAGGAGATCAGCCTCGAAGACGTCGCCTCTCGGCCGGGAAGCGGTGTCAGCGCGAGCTACCTCTGCCGGGCGATCAACATCTTCCTCCAGGTACGGGAGCTGCCAGAGGAACTCGCGCATCAGCTGAGCGTGTCGCACCACCGCCAGCTGTTGAGGCTGAAGGGCGACCTGGAGCGCAAGATCGAGCTCGCGCGGCTCGCAGTTCAGGGCTCTTGGAGCGTGCAGCGCCTCGAGGCGAAGGTGACCACGGCTCTCCGGGAGTTGGGCCAAGGGCAGACCAACACGGGTGGCCGCCCGCGCGTCAGCCCGCTGGAGCACGCCCAGCGAGGCCTGGACCAGGTCATGCGGCATCTCGGCGGCGAGGTCGACTCGATGTTTCCGGCCGACGCCGTCCAGGTCGTGGGCGACCTGAAGCGTGCCGCGCAACGTCTCCTTGCCCGCCTGGAGGTGATTGAAGGCAGCCTGTTCGCGGAGGAGTCCTGCCGCGTGGCAACACTCGTGGGGCCGACCGTGATGCGGGCTCGGGACCGGCCGAGCAGTCCTCGAGCCCAGCCCGGGACTCTGCTCCCACCCGCGGATCCGCGTGTTCGAGCTCCTCCACCCCCTGACCCGGGAGCTCCATGAAGCTCCAGAACACCTTGCCGCGTACCCGGCTCCCCGGAAGCCCCGGTGGAGTGCGTCATCGGGTCGCACTCGACTCCGGTGAGCACCTCCTGTTCATGCTGCACACCGTCTCGGCGGACTTCCAAGAGTTGAACGTCATGCTGGAGACCGAAGGGCCAACTCGGACGTGGATACGCGGTCCGAAGATCCTGACGGTGAGCACGCCGGGACTCTGCGCCGCCTCACTGACCTGCCCCATCGCTCAGAGGGTGAGGGTCGAGTTGGTGGTGCGTTCAGAGCGAGGCGGCTGGGCCGAAGTAGAGGGCTGGGAGGCGCTTGAGGAGTAGCTCGTGCCGGTCGTGACCCCCGACTACGTCTTCGGGCACATGCCGAAGACCGGCGGGACCTGGGCGGCCGACTACTTGCGAGCGACCACGCGGAGCACCTTCGTAGGGCGCTCGCACTGGCCGCTTCGGCTCGTGCCCGAGCACGTCTGGGAAGACCGGCGCGCCCTGGGCACCTGGTCCTGGTACGGCTCCTGGTACCTCCACGCGATGTGTGAGCCGTTGGCACGGAGGAGGCTCTCGCAGATAGACGGCGGCGCTACGGCCTTCCAGGACGTGCTCGAAGGCCTCTTGGTGCGGAAGGACACCCTCCCGAGGCACATCGGGGCGATGTGGGTCTTCGAAGAAGGTGGGGACTGGCGCGACGACTTCAGGGAGTCGGGGCTCGGGCTTTTGGAGCTGGGCTGCGCGGTACGTGCTCGGCGGACACGACCGCGAGCTGACCCTGCTCGACACGGCGCAGCTCAGGGCTGCGATGGGCCAGCTGCTCGGCCAGGACATCTCCGAGGAGTCCTGGCCGCGGAAGCGAGTGAGGGCGAAGGGCCGAGCTCGGGACTCTGGACGCCCAAGCTCCTCCGGCTGTTGGGCGCGGTGGACAGGGAACTCGTCGGGTGCTCGGCTACAGGGATCGAGGCGGGCTCGGCTTCCCTGAACGCAGGACTGCGAGCCCTCGACAGGTCAAGTTTCCACCGGAAACACTCGGACCCGACGCGAGCGTCGCCTCTACCCGCCGCGTTCACTATGCTGATGTCCGACCGACACCGATGAGGCCCACATGCGCGACGCGACCTACATCCAGTTCCAGGACGACGTTCTCCTCGATGCCAACGGAGACGGCAGTGCGAAGACGCACATCCTCACGCCGAAGGCGTACTGGTCGCTCGGGCTCGGCCTCAACGCCTTCATCGCGTGCCTCAACGTGACGGAGCTCGCGCCCAACTGCGGCGTCACCGTGAAGTGGCAGTGGTCCGTCGACGGGGTGAACTGGAACACCGGCGCCACGGTCATCACGGAGAAGACGGCGATGGGCTCCTACACCGGCAGCCAGACCAGCCGGACCGAGTTGACGCCGTACTGCCGGATCGTGCTGGAGGTCCGCGACACGGTGGGCACGGTGCAGGTGACCGCGCGGCTGAGCGCGTGGGGCCACTACTGGTACGTGACCTGAGCGACGTCCGCCTCCGTGCCTTGGAAACGGGCCAGGTATTTGGCGGGGATCGTCGTGCGATAATGTCACGGTTGGAGACGGTATGAGCTGTTGCGGATGCGATGGGGTGTCTGAGCAAGACACCATGCTGTCGTTCGATGCGGCGTATACAGCGGCTCAAGAGGCTGCCGGCCACATGCTTGCGAGCAACAACGCAAGCGGGCTTCGCTCCCCGCGTGGCCGCACCTCCCCAAGTCTGCCCCCGTTCAGTCGCACACCGTCACGCGATGGCGCGTGGTTTCCCGCGCCGGTTGCCATGGACATATCGACATCCACGTCTGGTCTGGGTCGCGCCCCCGGGCGAGCGTTTTCTGGCGCCCCCACGCCGCGGTGGGAGCCCACAAGGCGATCTGTAAATAGTCCGGCCAGACAGATGTCGGCGAACACTTACGACATCTCAGGGAGAGGGGCTCGGTTTCGCCGTGGCGAGTGGGCACTGGCCTCGTATCTCGACATGGGGAGCGCTCCCGAGGGCGAGGTCGAGCGCCTTGCCACCGAGATTGAGAGACTTGGTGGCACCGAGGCTCTGTCCGATTTCGTAGGCGCAATCGGCGACTCAGGCTCGTCGTCGCTCGTTCAAGACGGCGGACATGACACTGGCACCCCCGACGGCGGACTGCCCCCGATTGACGATGACGACAACTTCCCTGCAAAGGACCCGCCGAGCCTATCAACGGACGTCCTGAAGAGCGTCTGTCTCTGGAACAAGCTGGGGCTCGAGACTGAGCGGCTTCTGACTGGCGCCATTGACATTGAGATCCCTGAGATGTTCCAGCCGATTGACGCCGGCGGCGCTGCGCGCGCGTTCATGTGGTCACCGTACTACCCGACCGACGCGGCGCTCATTTCAGGCAAACGCGTTCGCGAACTAATCTACTACCTTGACGCGCCAGGAACAGACTCCTGGTACCCTGGCTGGTCCTCTTCTGGGCGATACGTGGAAGCCCTGCACGAGATGATTCGGCTGGTGTACGCCTACCGAAGCCTGATACCTGATGACTGGCCGATTGGCGAAGATGTGCCCATGGCCGGTCTCGCGGGGTTGGTGTTTCAACGCAGCCTTCCGCAATGCGAGTCCATGAGTTCCAAGGTGGGGCTATACCTCGCATATGGCACTGGAATCATCGCGATGTACGGATGTTCCGCAATGCGCGCCTATTGCTCGGACGTCTCAGAGTCCGAGGCTCTGGCCACATTCCAGCAACGAAAGCTATCCTCAGATTCGCTCTCAAGTGTCTCGTGGACAACGGCGAAGATCTCGGGCGCCGACGAGGAGCGTGACTTCCGCCTCAACTTTGATGGAATAGGCAACGCCGCCTCTGTCTTTGACTTTGGATCGTGTGAGGCTAAGTGCGAGCCCGAGTCGATCAACTGCCTTAACGGTCCCGTCAACTACAAGGTTGCGATGTGTACGTCGGCCGTCGCTGGGTGGGCGGCGGCTGCCGACTACTTCCTGTACTGGGGAAATCGCGCGTACTGGTGGGCCATGACGGGCTGTGCGGATTCGAACATGCTGCGGTACCTCTACCAAGCACAACTGTGTGGCAGGGTGGCGCTGTCGTGCCTCGTGGGCGGCGCACATGTGCTCATTCACGAGTTGGTCCACCTCGTGCAGGCGGACGCCAGGCAGCCGTCGTTCCACTGTGAGAACCAGTGTTGCCAGGAGGCCATCGCCTCGCTCTGGATGATTCGAACGTTGGCGTATCTCGGCCTCCCTCCGCTCGCAGAAGGATGGACAGGAAAGTTGACCACGGACTTTACGACGGCATCCGCGAGTGTCGGCTCGCTTTGCGGTTCGACGGGGCTGGGCGGCAGCGTCGAGGATTCGGATTACTATCGTAGGCAATTCAGCTTGACAAACTTGGGGCTATCGGGCTCGGCGTTCGCGTATTCGCTGGACGGTCGGCAGGTTCCAGCGGATTGCGCCGGCATGATTGTTCCTGGCTGGCGGTAGGTAACGATGATGACCAGTCTGTGGGGACTAGGAGGGGTCGCGCTCTCGGGCTGCGTCCCTCCGATGATTGGCGTCGTCGACGCGAACTCCTATCGGTGGGCTGTGGACGATCGAGTGGACAGCGTCGGCATACAGTCGACCTTGACGGTGTGCGCCGCGCAGAATCTGCTCGATGTGTGTGGCCGTGACGTTGCTGCGCCGTCGGTGAGTGGGGTCGCGCTGGCATTGTCTGAGGACGAAGACACAAGCTTGGCGAACTGGCTGCTTGGTGATCAGGCTGTCACCCCTTCCTTCATGCAGAAGTTCTATCTTGAGCCAGGCGACTGCGAGGAGATTGCGGGTGTGGATGGGACTATCGGCGATTGGTACTCCGCCGACAAGGGCGGCTATGTCCTTTTCGGTGCCGACGATGGCGTTCTCAATCTCGCCGAGGTGCTTGAGGACAGCACTTCGACCACAGGGTCTCTCCACCTCGATGAGGTTGAGTCGGTGCTGGAGTTCGATTCGTTGGTTGCGCCTACTCCGGTCGCAGTCGATTCGCGGACTGTTATTGATTGGTCGACATTGGAGTTCGATGCCCTTGGTGCAGGCTTGGACCGACAGTTGATTGACACTGCGCAACTTCTGAGCCTCGCCGACGCTGCGGATTTTCAGGCGTGCCCGATGGATGTAGCGGGCATGGCAGATGAGGCGTTCTCGGCCGAGGTCTCCGATTCGTCGGTGGCACTGGATGAACTCGTGAACGGCAGCGGCTCAACCGCAGACTATGCTGACATGGGCGAGGGGCAGTGGGTACTCACGCTGATGTGTTCTGAGTGCCTGACGTCGTTCCCTCGCGCTGTCATCGCCATACAGTGAGAACCCAGTGTGTCGCGGCTGTGAAGCCGGTCACGACAAGACTCGATTACAGCAGCAGGCCACATCGTAGATCCGGGTTTCTGGAGGAGCTCGCTTGATCCGGGGCTTCCGGCGTGTGATCGGCCTCTCCTGGAGGCCCGATGCCTGGACCGTTGCCCATCGAACTCAGACAGCGAATCGTGGACGCGTACAACAACGGCGAGGGCACCTACCAGGAGCTTGCCGAGCGTTTCATGGTCGGCCGCGCCACAGTGGACCGCGTGCTGAACCGGGCCGGTGGCAAGCAGAAGTCGAGCGTCGACGAGGCCGGCAAGCAGTTCTTGACAGACACGCTGGAGGCTCTCCCCGACAGCACGCTCGTGGAGCTGGTACCTGATGAAGTCCTGGATTCGACGATGGGCACCAAGAGCGGTCGAGCGGCTCACCGCCTCTATCCAGAAGGCCTGGCGCCAGCTCACACCCGAGCACTGTCGCGCCTGGATTCGCCACAGCGGCTACGCTGTGAGCTCAACATAGGTGCCTCTTGGTGTAGGCTCTTGGCCGGAGGGCACTGACATGCCTCGGAAGATCTCTGTAGTTATGATGCGTGTGGATTACCGTGGCTCGGACGCGGGCTACGACGAGGAAGAGGCGATGCTCGCCGTCTTTGGAACGACGGGGCCCGTCCAGCTCCGTGCAGATGCCATCGTCCGGTATCAGTCAGCGAACTACGATGAGCTGGTTCCGGGTCTCTGGACGGGGGAACTTGCACAGCTCCGCACGCAGTCTCAGATCCGGACGTTCGAGGACGAGGAAGGCCTGTGGCGTATGGAGCGCACTACCCCGGTAGTCACATCCGACGAGACCACCTTCTATGCGTACTCACCGAGGACGCAGCTGTTCGTCGCGTGGGAGCGCGGCCAGTTTCCACACACACGGTTCCGGTCCTTCGTCCAGCGGGCACGCATGCAACATGGAGTCCGTATGCGCCTTGAGCCGGTCTTGGAGCAGTTCACGGTGTGGGACATGCTCAGTCATTTCGATGTGGTCACCTCGCTGTCCGTCAGGTACCGACGTGCTCAGTCCCCTGGCGTTGCCTTCATCGATGACTACATCGACACTGCGGGGGCGGAGACGGTTCAGGAGCGAATGACGGCCAAGCGCGGCGCTGGACTAAACATCGAAGCTCTGCGCGACGAACACATTGGTCAGGCTATTGAACACATCGCGGTGAACGAGAAGAACGGAGTGGTCACAGCGAAGGGTGAGGTAGGAGAGGAGCGCCTGGACTTGCGCAGCGACAAGCCCGTGATGCGTCGAAAGGCGGAGAGTCCACGCGACGCTATGGCCTATGCGCGCGCGGTCAGGGGCATCATTCGGGGTCTCGTTCCGTAGCCGCTGCAAGGGAGATTGCCATCAGACGGAGCACTTGGCTTGGCAGCTGTGCCAACGCAACCAGCCCATGTGCCACCAAACCCAGCGCCAAAGCGTTCGCCGGAGCGTAGAGCGCGCTCCAGTGCTCCAGGTACGTCGCGGCCGCCCAACCTAAGGCGGAGGCGCCGAATGGGAAGGCGAACATCGCCCACAGGCTCCCCGCCGATCGAGGGTGTCGCTGAAGAGTAAGTTCGAGAAGGCTCTCTCCGTGGGGCACGACGACGATGAGGCCGAGCATTCCGGTGACGACAGCCAGACCGGCCCAAAGCATCGGGCGAAGCTCCTCAACCAGAATAAGGACTAGGCCTTCAGGTAGCAGTGGGTCGGGAGTTGCAAGGAACGCCACCATGCCTGCTGTCAGCGACAGGCTGGAGTAGGCCCATCCGGGTCGATTGGGCGCGCGTGAGAGCTTCCAGAGCAGCCAGCCAGCTGGCCACGGCACCAGCAGCGCTGGCAGGATGCCGGCGCGTGCCGGGAATGCAATCCACCACCACGGCGAACCTGCCGCCTTGCGCATGGCGTTGCTGCTCGGCTCGGGCCGCATCGGGTGTCTCCTTGCTCCGCCGTCTCGGACAGTGTACTGCTCATCCCAGCTCGGCGTGGGTCTAGAGGTGGGGGGCCTTCGTGAGCAGGTAGTTCTCTCTGCTAGGTTGCGTCAGAACTCGGGGCGCAGCCCCCGGCTGGTACAGGCCGAGGCAGGTAGAAGACCGCGACTTGCTGGAGCCCGAATGAACTGCCCTCGCTGCGCCTCGTCCTCCACCAACGCCTCGGCCCGGCGAACGGCCTTGGGCTATCTCCGCTTCTGGTGCTCGAGCTGCAGGCGGCGCTTCAACGAGAGGACAGGCACGCCCTTCAACCGCCTGCAGTTCCCGACCGACGTCGTGCTGCTGATCCTCAGGTGGCGGCTCCGCTACAAGCTCAGCCTCCGCGACCTCGCCGAGATGTTCCTCGAGCGCGGCCTGGTCTTCACGCACGAGGCGGTACGGGACTGGGAGGTCCGCTTCGCCCCGATGCTGACCGACAAGCTGAGGAAGCGCCGGCGAGGCTCAGCTGGACCGAGCTGGTACGTCGACGAGACCTACGTGAAGGTCGGCGGCAACTGGCACTACCTCTACCGAGCCATCGACCGGGACGGGAACCTGGTCGACTGCCGGCTGAGCGAGAGGCGAGACCTCGACGCCGCCTCGGCCTTCTTCTGCAAGGCACTCGAGGTCGCCGATGCCCCGGACAGGGTCACGACCGACAAGCACAACGCCTACCCACGTGCCGTCCGCGAGGAGCTGGGCGACGGCGTCACCCATCGGACGAACGCCTACCTGAACAACCTCATCGAGCAAGACCACCGCGGCATCAAGCAGCGCTACGGCCCGATGCGCGGCTTCGGCGCTTTTCACACCGCGTCGAGGTTCTGCATGGCCTTCGAGGAGCTGCGCTCCTACTACAGGCCGACTCGGACGCGCGGGGAGCTGGTCTCGCTCCAGGCTCGCCGAGAACTCCACCTCCGCAAGACCACCGAGCTCGATCAGCTCCTCGCCGCCGGCTGAACATCGGCCGACCCGGCCAGGAGTTCGCCTCCGAGGCGGACTCTTGATCCCCGAGATCTGACGCAACCAGCTGGAGCGCTTCCGGCCGCTGCGTCTCCAGCCGGACGAGCTCGCGCTGCGAGAGCCGGTGCACGTCGGCCCGACCGCCGAGGTGAAGCATGCTGACTGCGGGCGCTACTCGATGCCGCCGGAGGCCGCTGGCATCCCCGGCACCATGTACCTGTACGAGGACCGCGTGCGGATCGTGGCTGGCGGTCACGTCCGCGTCCACGACCGCGTCGGTCCGGGCCGGAAGGCGATGGACCCTGCGGATCGCGCCGCGCGTCTGGCCGCGGTCTCTGCCCGCCGGGCCCGCAGCTACCAGGCCCGTGAAGACCTCCTGGACCTCGGCGAGCCCGCCTTCGCGTTCTTCACCGAGATCGTGCACCGCCCCGGCCCCTGGCAGGCGGTCGTGCTGGAACTGCACGCCCGGCTTCAGCGGTACGGCCCGGCCGCGATGACCAGGGCCTTCTCGATCGCCGTGCGGCGACGCGACTTCAGCCTCGCCGCCATCGACCAGGTCCTTCTACAGCCCACCCTGTTCCCCGTGGAGGTCGGGTGTACACGACCCGAGCCACCTTCGCCGTCCAGCCCACCGACCTGGATCTGGACACCCTCTGCAAGCGCCTCGCGCTGGCAACACCCGCCGCGCCTGGCGCGAGCTGGTGGGTCACTGAACGCAGGACTGCGACCCCTCGATAGGTCAAGTTCCCTCGGAAAACACTCCGCCCCAACGCGAGCGTCGCCTCTCCCCGCCGCGTTCACTATGCTGACGTCCGACCGACACCAATGAGGCTCACATGCGCGACGCGACCTACATCCAGTTCCAGGACGACGTCCTCCTCGATGCCAACGGCGACGGCAGTGCGAAGACGCACATCCTTACGCCGAAGGCGTACTGGTCGCTCGGGCTCGGCCTCAACGCCTTCATAGCGTGCCTCAACGTGACGGAGCTCGCGCCCAACTGCGGCGTCACCGTGAAGTGGCAGTGGTCCGTGGACGGGGTGAACTGGAACACCGGCGCCACGGTCATCACGGAGAAGACGGCGCTGGGCTCCTACACCGGCAGCCAGACCAGCCGGACCGAGTTGACGCCGTACTGCCGGATCGTGCTGGAGGTCCGCGACACGGTGGGCACGGTGCAGGTGACCGCGCGGCTGAGCGCGTGGGGCCACTA
>Ga0209992_10002573_pt1 | contig 16392 bp, 15 predicted proteins | sample 2SBtaG_2_FD_182564 | JGI IMG/M metagenome (GOLD analysis project Ga0209992, IMG submission 182564) | Deep subsurface microbial communities from Kolumbo volcano to uncover new lineages of life (NeLLi) - 2SBTROV12_ACTIVE470 metaG (SPAdes)... | ecosystem: Environmental > Aquatic > Marine >... | reverse complement strand
AATGCCCCTGATTAGGCAGCTTTTCACCCAGCGCCCGGTTGATCACCATGATACCCTGATGGGGTCCATAGGTTTTATAACTGGAAAACAAATAGATATCAGCACCAAGCGCACCCACATTCGGCAGCCCGTGCGGCGCATAAGACACCCCGTCCACGCAAACATACGCGTCCGCAGAATGCACAATCTCACTGATCGCGGCCACCGGATTGATCTCTGCCACCACGTTAGAGCAATGGGGAAAACACACCAGACGCACCCGGTCATCCAGCAGGTTTTTCAAATCTTCCACGTTCAGATGGCCGGTTTGCGGATCAACCCGCCACTCGCGCAGACCAATTCCCGCATCCTTCAGCCGCCGCCACGGGCCGCTGTTGGCCTCGTGATCCTGATCGGTAACGATGATAACGTCTCCTGCTTTCAGCATTTGCCGAAACGCCTGTGCCAGAACGTAGGTATTTTGTGTGGTTGACGGGCCAAACGACACCTCATCCTCGGCCACTCCCATCCAGCCCGCCAATCGTCTGCGAGCCTCGTCCATCTCCTCGCCGCCCAGCCGCGAGGCTTCAAACGCGCTGTAAGGCTGCACCTTTCGCTGGTGGTAAAACCGGAACAACCGGTCAATCACCGGCTGGCAAGTATAAGACCCCCCGGCATTTTCAAAAAACGCCTGCCCGTCCAGCGAAGCCTCGGCAAACGCCGGAAACTGCGCCCGCACAAAATCAATATCAAGCACGTCACACCCTTTCATCTTTGCAAAAAATACTCGCGCCGCAGGCGTTCCGTCGCTCCAACAAGGCGCATTTGCCGGAGACTGTCAATCGCGGCAGACAGGCACCAAAGGTGCATGTCTCAGCGTCGCCCGGCCCAACAAAAGCCGACCGCAGGTCGGGTTTTGGCGGGAGCACCCCTTAAGCGTTTACATCCACAACCACCCGGCCGCGCACCTGCCCTTTTAATATATCCGCCCCCAGACCCGGCAGATCGGTCAGCACCGCCGGCACAATCATCGCGTCCAGTTTGTCCATCGGCAGGTCGTTGGCGATCCGCTGCCAGGCCCGCACCCGGTTCGCGTAGGGCTGCATCACACTGTCAATGCCCAAAAGGTTCACCCCGCGCAGCAAAAACGGAATAACCGTCGCTGGCAGCCCGGCCCCACCGGCCAGCCCGACCGCGGCAACCGAACAGCCGTATTTCATCTGTCCCAAAACCCGTGCCAGCATCGCCCCGCCAACCGCATCCACACACCCGGCCCACATTTCACCCTCAAGCGGGCGTTTGGTAACCTCGTTGATCTCTTCACGCGCCACCAGTGACGTCGCGCCCAGCCCTTTCAGATAATCCGCCGCCCCGGGTCGTCCGGTCACCGCCGCCACCTCATAGCCAAGGCCGGCCAAAAGCGCTGTTGCAACAGAGCCAACACCACCGGCGGCCCCGGTCACCAAAACCGGCCCGTGATCTTTCTTTAGCCCGTGATCTTCCAGCGCCATCACCGCCAGCATGGCGGTAAATCCGGCCGTGCCCACGGCCATCGCCTGCCGGGTTGTCAACCCTCCCGGCAACGGCACCAGCCAATCAGCCCGCACATTGGCTTTTTGTGAATACCCGCCCCAATGGGCCTCGCCCACACGCCAGCCGGTCAGCACCACCTTATCACCGGGGCTGTAGCGCGGATCGGTTGACGTCTCTACCGTTCCGGCAAAATCGATGCCCGGCACATGCGGATAATGCCGCACCAAACCGCCGCCGGGGCCGATGCACAACCCGTCTTTGTAGTTGACGGTGGAATATTCCACAGCCACGCAAACCTCAGAGGGCGGTAAGTCATCCAGCGTGATCCGTTTCACGGCAGCGCTGGTTTTACCCTCTTCGTTCTTGTCCACGATCAAGGCGTTAAAGCTCATGTCGGTCTCCTAATCAGATCCAAAATTCTTCGTTGACTGTGGCCGGTCGATCCCCGTCCTGACAGTGCACCACAACCGAAGTCCCGCCCTGCCAATGGGCTTTGTCGATCATACCAATCGCGACGTTCACCTGTTGTGCCGGCGCGTAGATCGCCGAACTCACTTGTCCGACCAATGCGCCGCCAACCGTCACCGGCCAAAGCCGGTCACATATCGGCACCTTGTCCCCGGCAATTGCGATCGGCCGGATTTTCCGCTGCGGTCCCTGTTTTTCAATCGCCAGCAATGCGTCGCGGCCGATACAATCCACGGTTTGCGGCTGACAGAACTTTTCAAGCCCGCATTCATACGGGTTGTTGTCAGCCGTCATATCATTGCCAAAACCCAACAACCCGCCTTCGATCCGCTCGATAAGGTTTGGCCCTCCGGCGCGCACATGCAAATCCTGACCGGCGCCCATCAGGGACTGCCACAGTGCCATGCCACCGCCCCCATTGACATAAATCTCAAAACCACCCTGTTTGGAATAGCCGGATCGCGCCACCACATATGACGAGGATTCAAACGTCAGCTCTCTGGCCCTGAAAAAGCGAATATCCAACACCTGGGGCCCAAACAGCCGCGCCATCAGTTCGTCGGCTTTTGGCCCCTGCACGGCCAGCGGGTGAATGTCAGGTTCAAACACCGACACATTCAGACCCAAAGCGGTGGCAATCCCGTCAACCCACAGCAACAGGTCTGACGAGGCAATGGAAATCCAATAGCGGTCTTCTGCCAGCCTGATCAAAACCGGATCGTTCAGCATTCCGCCTCTGGCATTGACCACGGGGATATACATACATTGCCCGTTGCTGATCTTTGAAACGTCCCGCGGGGTAATCATTTGCACCAGCCGGCCCGCGTCAGGCCCCGTAACCTCGATCTGTCGCTCACAGGACACGTCCCAGACCTGCACATGGGATTTCAGATGCGCGCAATCCGCTTTGATTGATTCAAAAACGGTCGGCAGCAACATGTGATTGTATATTGTATAGGCCTTTACTCCGGCCGCCTCGACCCCACGGGAAAACGGTGTCCGCCGCAACCGTCTTGACGGCGACAGCTTTGGCAGATCGGACAGGTCTCCGTGGCTTGGCGTGGACGCAATTCCGGACTCTCGTTGCGGCAACGTCACTTTGGGCCGTGCCAGTCGATCTGGCATATTTCAGCCGATCGCCCTTCAAAATCCCAGACCCGGCCAAAGGCACGCACCCGCCCTTTGGACGATGTCGCCACGGTAATATCCGGCCCCATCCAGTATTTGCTGTTGCGGATCATCACCTCTTCGTTCGGGTTCTTTCCGGGCACCGGGTAAACGCTGCCCTGGATTTTCCGGCCCACAGTAACGTGACGGGTTTTGCCCTCGGTTTCATATGTCACCGGCTGGCGTTCCGCACCCAATACTTCGCCCACAACCACCTTGAACAGGCCGGTTGTGCCCTTGGCCTTGCCGGTGAAAATCCGGCAAATCGCCTCAAAAGCCGCATAAGAAGCGCGATCATCGATGAACAGCGCCGTCTTCCAGTTGCCGCGCGCCATTTTGCCGGGAATTTCGATCAGCAGACCGATGTTGATACCAGACAGATCCTCGTCGCCATAGTGACCGTCGTCGATGCGAACCGCACCCCAGGTCTGGCAGTGGCCTTCGGTCGGCGGGTGTTCGCCCAAAGAGACCACACAGGGGCAAAACACCGTGCAGTTGCAGTTCAGGATCAATTCACCCTTGATGGCCCAGGGCACCACAGCACCGTCGCTGCGGGCGGGATCAGGCATACGGCTGTCAAGCCGGGCCGGTGTGCGCAGCCTGTCGCCCGCTTTACGTTTGGTTTTTTCCTTGGTTACCATCGTCACGCCTTTTCTTCAGAGTATCGCAAATATTCCGGTGATCAGCCCGGATGAAATCAGTAAAAATCCCAGCGGCGCGGTCACAAACCGCCCCAACTGCGGCAGTTTTTCCACCGCCATAACAACCGTCGCCAGCCCCATCCACAAAAGGTTCATGGTGCCGCCAACAAAGGCCAGCAACATCAGCGCCCAGCAACACCCCAGACAGACCAGCCCCAGCCGCAGGCCCATGTGCAACGCGCCAAGGTTGCCGTCGCGCCAATGGCCCATGAAATACATGAATGGGGCGCGGCACTGGCTGAGACAGGCCTCTTTGTAGCGCGAAAACTGATAACCGCCCGCCAGTATCAGCAGCGCCGCGTTCAGGATCGGCGACAGGCTGACGCCAACCGGGCTGACCAGCCCAAATTTCAGTGCGAGATACTGGGCAGCCGCGGCTATTGCGGAAAACCCAATCCAAACAAACAGATAACCGATGCAAAGCATCGCAAGGCCAGCCTCATTTGCCGCCGTCGTATGGGTCAGATCGCCATAAGTTTTTGCGGTCGGAGCAAAAGTTGGCATCATCATTGCCGCGACCATCAAGCCCCACATGGCAAAGATCACAGGATATCCGGCTGACAGGCCGTTCAGCTGACACAGCGAAGCCCAGAATTCGACGCCATAAATCTTTGCCAGCGCCGGGTCCGGCAGCGAGATTGACATGGCAAACAATACCACCCAGGCCACCAAAACCAGCCCGAAAAACATCGTCCAGCTGATCGTCCGTGATTGGCTTAGGATTGCTTGCATTCGGTGTGCCCCGATCTTCGGTCTGTTCCATCAAAGATGGATTGATCCGAATCATTGTCTGGAAAGAATAATTGTCATACATTTAATTGTCTGACAATTAAAAATTTCAGGAACCGCCGATTGACCGCAGAATATGAATTGGACCCCGACAGCGATTATTCCGTGCAGATTGCCGAATCTTTGCGAAACTCGATCGTCGATGGCCGGTTGCTGGTTGATCAGCGCCTGCCGTCCGAGGCAGAGCTGAGCGACCTCTTCAGTGTTTCGCGGCCCACCATTCGCGAAGCGCTGAAACGGCTTGCCGCACAAAACCTGATCCGCACCCGGCGCGGGGCGACAGGCGGTGCCTTTGTCAACCGGCAAAGCTACAAGCAGGCCTACCGGCAGCAGATCACCACGGCCACCCTGCTGCTTGGGATGAATGATGTCACGTTTGAAACCGCGGTCGAGGCCCGTTACACGCTGGAACGCTCTTGCGTCGAGCTTAGTGCCCAGCGCCGCAAACCGGACCATCTGGCAACCATGCGGGCCGAAATTCACCGCCAGGGGCAACCGGGGCTTTCCGATGAAAGCTTTTGTGACAGCGATGTGGCCTTTCACCGTGCACTGGTGGACGGGGCGGGCAATCCGATTTTGTCGTTTCAATTGGCAGGGGCGGTCGAGGCGATGCAGCCTTTGATGAATATGATCACTTTCACCGCCCGCAACCGGGCGGAAATCATCAAATTCCACACAACCATCGCCAACGCGCTGGAGGCCGGAGATTCCGGTCTGGCCGATCAGATGCTGGTGGCGCTTTCACAATACACAGTCTCGTTGGCGGATAAGATACGCCAGAGCAAAGCCCAGCGAAAATCGGCGCCGCCCGAATAAAATCAACCCGCGTTCACCCTGCACCAAATTTTTGCCGGTGCGCCCACAGACACATCAGTTCCACCGCCACATGCGCGCCCGCAATGGCGGTTGCACCTGACACATCGTATTGCGGTGACACTTCAACCACGTCCATGCCCACCACGTTGATCCCCGCCAGCCCGCGCAGCATTGCAATGGCCTGCGGCGCATTTAGACCGCCCCACACCGGCGTTCCGGTGCCCGGCGCCACGCCGGGATCAAGTGCATCTATGTCAAAGGTCAGGTAAACCGGATTGTCGCCAACGATCTGCCTAATTTGCTGAACCACCGCTGCCGGACCATCCCGATGCACGGCGGGCGCATCGATGATATTCACACCCATCGTATCAGGATTAGACGTCCGAATACCCACCTGAACAGATCGGGACGGTACCACCACGCCGCCCTTGACGGCTTTGTAAAACATCGTGCCGTGATCAATCCGGCCGGCGTCGTCATCCGCCCAGGTATCAGTGTGCGCGTCAAACTGTACCAGCGACAGCGGCCCGTATTTGGCGCCGTGGGCTTTCAGGATCGGATAGGTGATAAAGTGATCCCCACCCAAAACCAGTGATGCGGCACCGGCATCCAATATGGTTGTAATATGGCGTTGCAGTGCGTCCGGAAAATCAGCAACCCGCGCATAGTCAAACGCCAGATCGCCGATATCCGCCACATTGAATTCTTCCATCGGGTTTACGTCCCAGCCATAGGGCGCGTCAAAGGCCTGCAGGCTGGAGGCCTCGCGGATGGCGCGTGGGCCAAAACGGGTGCCGGGACGGTTGGTGACCGCACTGTCAAACGGCACACCGGTGACAGCCAGTTCAACGCCGGTCAGGTCTTTGGTGTAGGTGCGGCGCAGAAAACTAAGCACACCGGCGTAGGTTGCCTCGTCCGCCATGCCTTTAAATCCGTCCCGCGTCAGGGCCGCATCAATCTGCCTGCCCGCATCTTCCATTGCCATGTTTCGGCCCCGCGTTTGTTTGACTTTGACCCGGCAACTTTAGCCTGCTGAGGTTTGCTGACCAGCCCAAATTTGAAGTGCTGCGCCTAAATCCACAGCGCATGCCTGCCGTCTTTTCTGCCGTCAACGCAACAGTAATTTGCAAATTGCGACCCTTGGCTTTGCAAAGTCAAAAGCCGCTTGTCTTGAGGAGAGTTCCGTTTATCCTTGGCGAAAAATTGGACTGGATAGATTGATGAGACGACTGATAATAGCGGCGTTTGGTGCCTATCTAACTCTTGGTTTCAGCGCCCTTTCCCAGGAAAATATCAACCCGACCAATCCGCTGAACATTGCCAGTGCCATTCGGGACCTTGGTTATAAGGCGCTGCTTGAAAAAGATTCTGAAGGTGATCCGGTTGTGCGCTCAAAAATTGATGGGACCAACTTTTCAATTTTCTTCTATGACTGCATCAATGGTGCGGATTGTGAATCCCTGCAATTTTCCGCCGGATTTAACCTGACCGACGGTTCCAACTTAGCCGCCATGAACGACTGGAACCGCCGAAAACGATACGGCAAGGCGCATCTGGATGACGATAATGATCCCTTCTTGCGGTATGATTTCAACCTAGGCGGTTCCGGTGCCGGTATTTCCAACGTGACATTCGAGGAAAACTTTTTGACGTGGGAAATATTGATCCGCGATTTCAAAGCCCATATCAACTGGTAAGCGACTGATAAAAAACAGTTTAATTTACTAGTTTTTACCCGATCAAGCCACCTTTTGCGCAGCAATATCGAACAAAAGTTGCGCAAAAAAACCGTTTGCGGCTAGACTGGCGTAAATCAGGGGAAACAGAGGAGAAATTTCATGAAACACACGGTTCTTACAGCCGCTTTGGTCGCTGGTCTGACCAGCCCGCTGGCTGCGCAGGAAATGATAAATGCCAGCAATGCACTGGATGTACTGGTCGCCGTGCGCGACCTTGGGTATCGGGCCACGCTGGAAAAAGACAGCGTTGACGATCCGATGATTTCGTCCAAGGCCAGCGGTCTGAACTATGTCATCTTGTTTTACGGCTGCACCGATCATCAAAACTGCCAGTCGTTGCAGTTTTCATCCAGTTTTGATCTGACCGACGGCACCACGGCTGAAGCAATGAACGCCTGGAATAACGAAAACCGCTATGGCCGGGCCTATATCGATGAAAACAATGATCCGGTAATTCGCTACGAGTTCAATATGGTGGGCGTTGGTATTTCAAAAGAAGTGTTCAATGACAATTTTGAAATTTGGGAAAGCCTGCTGAACGACTTTAAGATTCATATCAATTTTTAAGGGGTCAAGCACCACCACATCGTGATCTGTGCCGCTATTGGCGCGTGTGCAGTGGCGCGGTTGACGGGACTCGAACCCGCGACCTCCGGCGTGACAGGCCGGCACTCTAACCAACTGAGCTACAACCGCTGACTGCTTTGGCCCGGGGGCCTGCCCCAAGCGTGAGGCGGGTTGTAGGGCTGAACCATTGGGGCGTCAAGCGATTGTCTTGACTGCGGTGAAATATTTCGCGCAGCGAAATTTTCGCGGGTCAGTCTGCAGACAGGCAGGTTTCCCGGCCCCGTGACAGGTGATAAACGCACCCCTGTTTATGCGGCAACACAAGCATATCCGCCTTGTCCATCCCCAGCCAAATCCCGCGCAGAATTATCGAGGTAAACCCGTGGGTGACAACTGCGGCGGGACGATCCAGACTTTGCAAAAACTGCCGCAGGCGGTGGCCAATCTGCTGGAAGCTTTCGCCGTTTGGCGCGGAAAAATACCAGGATTTGTCCGGGCCGCCGGTTTTGACATCCGGTGCGTGGTGTTCGATATCCAGCGTTGTCATTCCCTCCCAATCGCCAAAAGCGATTTCCTGCAGGCGATGATCAGCCACGATTGCCTGCCCAAGCGGAGCAAGCGCAATTTTTGCGGTGGCCAAAGCGCGGCCCTGGGGGCTGGAAAAACAGCCGGTTGCAGATTTTGGCAGTTTCAGTGCCTGCAAAATCCCGGCCTGTTGTTTTGCTTGCCCGCGTCCCAACGCCGTCAGATCTGAATCCAGCCGCCCCTGAAACCGACCGGCCAGATTCCACACCGTTTGGCCGTGGCGCATAACAAAAAGATCAGGGTAGGCGGGCATAAATCTGGTCCTGACACCTAAGAATTAGCCAAGCGACACTTCCGCAGGCTGCGCTGGTTTCGCATGGGCCTTGGGGTCAGACGCCGCGGACTTGCGACTTTTGGCACCTTTAAGGGCAATGTCCAAAGCCGCCTGCAATATTTCGGCACCATAAACCGGATTTCGGTGCACCGGATCATTCAATTTTACCGCATCCTCTATCGCAAACGCAGCACCGGTGGTGCAACCACCAACAACCGATTTTTCCGGTTGCGGGATCAACGTGATACCGTCTTTGGCCGCGATCCCGGTTAGGTGATGCCAAAACCGGTCTCGGGTTTTTTTGGTGGCTTTCGCGGCCAGATCAAATCCGGCGGTCTGCAATGCCCTAAACCCCTCTGTTGGAAAAGAACAGGGGGTCAGAAATATCTGTGCGGATTGACTTTCGGCAAAAGCTTTGGCGGCGCGATAGAACCGGTGTCGCGTCAACCAGCCCTGACAGGCGCGAAAAAGCACCGCGTCAGACAAAAACCCGTCGGGCTGACCCAGCAAATGCAGGTTTGGGGCAAAAAATTCGAATGTGCGAATGCGAACGCCAACGAACAGCACCGCGTCAAAATCTTTTGGATCAAGCACGGCTCGCCCGCGTCCATTGACCAATTCCACCTTGGCTTTGGCACCGCGACGGGGCACCAAAGTCTGATCCACCAGATCCAACCCGCGAAACTGTGGTCCATCGGCACCCCAGAATTCGACGTCTACTTTCTTGCTGTCTTTTACCATCCCGGCGGTTACCGCCTGTTTGATACAGCCGATGTGACTGTCACCAAAAACGCATAATCTAAGCGGTTTAGCTGGCAAAGGCATTAAGCATTTCTTCTTCGCATCTGACGTCATGTCCTGGATTTTTTGGCGTCGCTGTTCGCGGCGCACCCATTGATTTCAGCGGCCCAAACTTTGCCGTCTGATCGGCAAAAAAACTGTCCATAACCATGCTGACGCCCTGCGGCTGCACCTGACGCAAATTTGGCGCGTAAAACATAGAGCGGAAGGGGGCACCTGTAATGATCTCGTAAGACGGGAAGTAGTCGACAAATTTGGACTTGGCAACGCAGTCAGCAGCAACCGCCCGCAGCACGGCCTTGGACTGGGTCGTTGCGGTCAGCACATGCTGACCCGACGCACTGGCCGTCAACGGCACCGGCGAAACCGTCAGCAAAACCCGCAGTTTTGGGTTTTGCCCGCGCATTATCGAGATTGCTTTTCTCAAATCCTCCCGCACGCGGTCAAAATCACGATTTACAAATTGGTGCGCCTTAGCATCAAATTCCCCGGCAACCGTACCTGGGCACATGGCGTATTCATGTCCGTCCGCCCTGTTCACCCAGGCCTCCGTCAGGCCCATCGTGAAAACAAAAATGTCAACATCCTGAACAGCCCGCTTTATCGCTTCCAAAGTCACCTGTCTGGAGGCCAGAACATCCTTGACGCTGGCAAAGCCATCGGGTTCGATCATGGGGCGAAACGGGTCATAAAACCGCCCGTCCTGTTGCCAGACTTCGCGGGGCGGCTTTTTGATGCCAAAGGCCCACTCTACCCACTGGCGCAGCGCCGTGGTCGTATAGATATTGCCGGTGCGAAAACTGAAAATGCCATAGTTGTAGGCGGCCCTGCTGTCTGGTGTCAGCCCCACCGGTGCCGTCTCTGCGTCGTACCAATTGAACCCGCGGTCCTGTAAGGCATTGCCGATGTGCTGGGCAAAACACGACCCCGCGGTTGCGATCTTGTGATTTCGTTTCACGCGAAATTTTGGATCCCAAAGCCCGGTAATATCAAACGGCGGGCGTGCGGCCACGGCAGATTTCCAAAACGCGGATTCGGGCAGGTTTTGATACGGGTTGGGCAAGAGTTTGATCTCTTTTGTTATTTTTGATTGCCCCCTGATACCATTGATTTATTTGGGTTCGAGCAATTTTTTGAATTTTCATGACGCAAAGCCGCCGGTGTTGTTGCAAACCAACACAGCCCAATCACCGGATCATGGCATTTCTGATCAAATCTCAGGGAAATGGTGGGTGATGAGAGACTCGAACTCCCGACATCTTCGGTGTAAACGAAGCGCTCTACCAACTGAGCTAATCACCCAAACAAGGGGCTTGTAGCCCTAGTCTTTGGCCTTCGCAAGGGTCTCTTTTGGATCGTCGCTTTCAATTTTGTCAGCGGTGCGCAGGTTCAACTGGTAGACAAGTTTTTCCTTTTCCGTACCAACTTTTGTGCGCTTGCTGGTGATCTTGCCCAGCGGTGGAACGATCACGTCTTTCTCGTCTTGAAGGGACTGGTTCAGAAATTCCAGCGTTGCCTCGACAATCGTCCGCACGTGCATTTTCTTTTGCCCGGTCACCGTGGCCACATGGCTGAACAAATCTTTTTTACGGACGATATTCTCATTCACCGCCGCGACGTCAACATCGCCGACGGTGGTATGATCAGATGCGGGTTCCTGTTGGTCCAAAACTTTAAGCTTCGCTGGCAATTGGCTGCCCTCCAATATTGCGCTGTGCCGCCAATAGTAGATCAAGCAAACTGTTATTGATAGATATTTTCTGCTGCCGCGTGAACGGCAGCAGTTATTATTCTGGGATCAATGTGCCAAACCGGTGCCTTTTTCCATGCGCTCTTTGGCCAGCGCGGCTGCGGCACTATCTTCCGCCGCCTCGTCCCATTCGATCGCGACGGGTTCTTCGACCAGCGCAAGCTTAAGAACCGTTTTCACGTTGGAAACCGGAATGATTTTCAAGCCTTGCTTTACGATATCGGGGATCTCTGTCAGGTCTTTTTCATTGTCCTGCGGGATCAAAACTGTGGTGACACCACCGCGCAATGCCGCCAGCAGTTTTTCTTTCAGCCCGCCAATGGGCAGAACATTGCCGCGCAGGGTCACTTCGCCGGTCATGGCGATGTCTTTTTTCACCGCAATGCCTGTCAGCACCGAAACTATGGACGTGACCATCGCCACACCGGCGCTTGGCCCGTCTTTTGGGGTTGCGCCTTCCGGCACGTGCACGTGGATGTCGGTTTTTTCGAACGCCGTCGGTTTCACGCCAATTTCCGGTGCGATAGAGCGCACAAAAGACGCCGCCGCCTCTATGCTTTCTTTCATCACATCGCCCAGCTTGCCGGTGGTTTTCATCCGGCCCTTGCCCGGCAGTTTCAGCGCCTCGATTGACAGCAAATCGCCACCAACAGACGTCCACGCCAGACCGGTGACAACACCAACTACGTTTTCTTCCTCGGCCAGGCCATATTTGAAGCGTTTGACACCCAGATAGCTTTCAAGATTATCCCTGGTGATCACCACCTGCGTGTGCTTGCCGCGCACGATTTCCGTTACCGCCTTGCGGCACAGCTTGGCAATTTCACGCTCCAGATTACGAACTCCGGCTTCGCGGGTATAGGTGCGAATGATTTCCTGCAGGGCCTCGTCTTTCAGAACGAACTCGCCCTTTTTCAGCCCGTGCCCCTTGATCTGTTTGGGGCTGAGGTATTGTTTGGCAATCTCGGATTTTTCCTCTTCCGTGTAACCGGCCAGCGGAATTATTTCCATCCGGTCCAGCAGCGGCCCGGGCATATTGTATGTATTGGCCGTGGTCAGGAACAGAACGTTCGACAGATCATATTCGACCTCAAGATAGTGATCGGTAAAGGTGGAATTTTGTTCAGGATCCAGCACTTCCAGCATGGCGCTGGCCGGATCACCGCGAAAGTCCTGACCCATTTTGTCAATTTCATCCAGCAAAATCAACGGATTGGTGGTTTTTGATTTTTTCATCGACTGGATGATTTTGCCGGGCATAGAACCGATATAGGTCCGCCGGTGCCCGCGAATTTCGCTTTCATCGCGCACGCCGCCAAGCGAAATGCGAATGAACTCGCGCCCGGTGGCCCGTGCCACCGATTTGCCCAGCGAGGTTTTACCAACCCCCGGAGGGCCAACCAGACACAGGATCGGGCCTTTCAGTTTGGCGCTGCGCTGTTGCACCGCCAGATATTCAACGATGCGTTCTTTGACTTTTTCAAGCCCGTAATGATCGTTGTCCAGCACCTCTTGCGCTTTGTTCAAATCCTTCTTCACACGGCTTTTCTTGCCCCAGGGCAGCGACAGCACCCAATCCAGATAGTTCCGCACCACGGTGCTTTCAGCAGACATAGGCGACATGGACTTCAGCTTTTTCAGCTCGCCCTCAGCCTTTTCTTTGGCTTCTTTGCTTAACTTGGTCTCTTTGATCTTGGTTTCATATTCGCCAACCTCGTCCTGACCCTGCTCGCCATCGCCCAGTTCTTTCTGAATGGCCTTCATCTGCTCGTTCAGATAATATTCGCGCTGGGTGCGCTCCATCTGGGTTTTCACCCGCGACTTGATTTTCTTTTCGACTTTCAGTACCGACATTTCGCCCTGCATCATGCCAAAAATCCGCTCCAGCCGGTCGGCAACGTCCAGCGTTTCCAGCAGTTTTTGCTTGTCTTCAACCACGATGCCCAAATGCCCGGCAACCGTATCGGCCAGCTTGGCCGCGCCTTCGGTTTCCGCAACCGCGCCCAGCGCTTCGTCGGGGACGTTTTTGTTCAGCTTGGCGTAGCGCTCGAATTCCTTGGCAACCGAACGGCTGAGCGCTTTCACAGAAACCGGATCACCATAGGTTTCTTCCAGAACATCCGCTTTGGCCTCAAAATATTCATCGTTCTGCAAATATTCGGAAATCCGAACCCGCTGTTTGCCCTCAACCAGCACTTTTACAGTGCCATCCGGCAGTTTCAGCAATTGCAGCACATTGGCCAAAACGCCCACGTCATAGATGCCTTCGGCGGTTGGCTCGTCCACGCTGGGGTCAATTTGAGATGACAACAGGATTTCCTTGTCGTCCCCCATCACCTCTTCAAGCGCGCGAACCGATTTTTCGCGGCCGACAAAAAGCGGCACGATCATATGCGGGAAAACCACAATTTCGCGCAACGGAAGGACGGGGTAGGATTGATTGGCCTGCTCTGACATGGTGTATCCTTGGTCTAGCAAGAAAGTCCCGGTCCCGGCCCAGCCAGCAACCATTCGCCTTCTTCTGTTAATCTGTTGTTAGCAGGTGGGGGTGACACGACAAACTGTCAAGATATCCCTGCTGACTCGTTGCAATCATTTTGCCTGTCAGCAAGCCGTGGGGCAAGCATTTCAGGCGATATTTTCACGAGTTGAGGCAATGTATCACAATGCGGGCTTAACAAAGTCTAAAGCCCGATTTTTTAGTGGCGGCGGGTTCAACGCTGTTCTACCCTGCAAAATCAGCAAACAGGGATGGGATTTTTGGGCAAATTGGCAAAAATAAGCAGCCTTGGCGCAGTCTTCATGCCCGGTTGGATGGTGCATCTGCTGAACCCAAGGCGCGACACTTACCGCGGTGCAGTGATTGACCCCAAAGCCTTTGCGGTTGGCCGTCTGGCCAGTCAAATCCGTGATTCCAGCGTTTTGCCAACGGTCGCAGAAAGCCGTGTTCAGATGCAAAAACTGGTTGACCGTCTGGACCGCAAAGGGCCGGCAATTGCACAGACGAACGACATGATGATTGATGGGGCCGATGGCCCGGTCAGGGCGCGCCTGTACAGTGACCGGCCAAATTCCAGGCATCCGGGACCGGCGATGGTATTTTACCACGGCGGCGGGTTCATGCAGGGCGATCTGGAAAGTCATCATCAAACTTGCAGGAAATTTGCCAAGTGGTGGGGTGGCGTGATCATCTCTGTGGATTATCGGCTGGCACCGGAACATGTGTTTCCGGCAGGCGTTGACGATGCAATTGCCGCCTTTCGTTGGGTGGCTGCAAACGCTGCCACGCTGAACATCAACCCCGCGCAGATCGGCGTTTGCGGTGACAGCGCCGGTGGCAGTTTTGCCGCCGTGGTGGCCCAGCAAATGCGCAGCAACGGCGGGCCGGTGCCAAGATTTCAGGTGCTGATCTATCCGGTGACCGATGGAAATCTGAACAGCCGGTCACTGGACGAGTTGACCGATGCCTACGTGCTGCCAAAAAACCGCATGCAGTGGTACCGCGATCTTTATGCCGGTGATCTGAAGGACTTTTCGGACCCGAAATTTTCGCCGCTTTTGGCCAAGGATTTTGCTGGATTGCCTGACAGCTATATCGTGACCGGCGGGTTTGATCCTTTGGCTGACGATGGCGCAAACTTTGCGGCAAAGTTGCAGGATGCCGGTGTCAACGTTACCCACCGCCATTTTGCCGGACAGGTGCATGCCTTTGTTAACCTGACCAAAGTGATCCCGCAGGGCACGCAGGCCTTGCAGGAAATCTCCGACTGGCTGAGGACAACCTGCCCACCGCAAAACTGATCACGGTGGCTTGATATCGCCCATCAGGCGCTGTTCGTGAAACGCACCCGCAAACTCATTCAGCCGCCCATCAGCGATAGCGTCGCGCAGTCCGCTCATAAGCTCCTGATAGTAATGCAGATTATGCCAGGTCAGCAACATTGAGGAAATAATCTCCTGCGCTTTGAAAACGTGATGCAGATAGGCGCGTGAGTACTGCCGACATGCCGGGCAGGTGCAGTTATCGTCCAGTGGACGCGGGTCGTCCGCGTGCCGGGCGTTCTTGATATTAACCACGCCGTTGCGGGTAAAAACCTGACCGGTGCGTCCGCTGCGCGAGGGCAATACGCAGTCAAACATATCCACGCCGCGCATGACCGCCCCGACCAGATCATCGGGCTTGCCCACACCCATCAGATAGCGCGGTTTGTCGTTCGGCAACTGCGCTGGCGCATAGTCCAGCACCTCAAACATCGCCGCCTGCCCCTCGCCCACCGCCAACCCGCCAATGGCGTAGCCGTCAAATTCAACTTCACGCAGCGCCGCCGCACTTTCGGCGCGCAAATCCTTAAATACCGAACCCTGCTGAATGCCAAACAGCGCGTGCCCGGGCCGGTTGCCAAAGGCATCCCCGGACCGCCGCGCCCAGCGCATGGACAGACGCATGCTGTCGGCTGATTGTTTTTTCGTGGCCGGAAACGGCGTACATTCATCAAAGGCCATCACGATGTCAGAACCCAGCAGCTTTTGTATCTCCATGCTGCGCTCGGGCGTCAGGTAATGCTCTGAACCATCCACATGGCTTTTGAAGCGCACGCCGGTTTCATCCATCTTGCGCAAAGTTTTCAGGCTCATCACCTGAAAGCCGCCGCTGTCAGTCAAAATCGGCCGCTGCCAGTTCATGAACTTATGCAAGCCACCCAGCCGGGCCACCCGCTCTGCCCCCGGGCGCAGCATCAGGTGATAGGTGTTTCCCAGCAGTATTTCGGCACCGGTTTCGCGCACATTTTCCGGCAACATCGCCTTTACGGTGGCGGCTGTGCCCACCGGCATAAAGGCCGGCGTTTGGATGTCCCCGCGCGGCGTTTTTATCACGCCGGTACGGGCTTTGCCGTCGGTTGCTGCAATTGAAAAGGAAAATGACTGCCCCATGTCCGCTGCATACAAAACAGCGATTTGATTATCCAGCAGAAACGCTTTTGGCACCGCTTCCGCGGGCCAAAATATTTTTTGCAAGTTTCAAGTCCCAACGCTTGAAAAACCGCAGCCTAATTAATTTAGTCACAGGTAATAAACTGCGACTATTGCACACTTTACGAACGCAATCCTAATCCCTATATGTTTAGTCAGGTATTAACCCAAGGACGCCGATAATGGACACTGCACAGGCCCCGATGGAAGGCACGCCGATGATCGCGCCCTCCACCACCGATCATCCGCTTT
>Ga0209992_10002571_pt1 | contig 16396 bp, 29 predicted proteins | sample 2SBtaG_2_FD_182564 | JGI IMG/M metagenome (GOLD analysis project Ga0209992, IMG submission 182564) | Deep subsurface microbial communities from Kolumbo volcano to uncover new lineages of life (NeLLi) - 2SBTROV12_ACTIVE470 metaG (SPAdes)... | ecosystem: Environmental > Aquatic > Marine >... | reverse complement strand
TATCTGTTGTTTCTGTGACCATTTCTTCACTCATAGTTTATTCCTCTTTTATATTACACATATTTAAAATACGAAGATAGACAGCTCTTTCACCCTCTCTCCTCGCGGTTTCATACGGATCACCTTTTACATAGGATTCTCGCATTTGATATGCTTTTCGCAGGTCATCTAGGACTTTACCCCCAGATATAGAACCAAAACAATCGGCATAATCTTTTCTTAGTTTAGTTATTGTTACTGTACTCATTGCATAGCCTGCATTATTTGTTCAACTCCAGCTTGAGTAGATTCAACATTTTCAGGATTGATCTGCTCTGCTACTGGTGCTACTTTAGATACTACATCTGCACCTTGTTGAGCTTGTTGCATTTCTGCCATTTGCTGTTGTTGTTCCATTTGCTGTTGTCGCTGATCTTCAATCTCTTGAGGATCACGCATAATGTCTTTAGGAACACCTAACAACTCTGCACGAGAACGAATAGCTGAGTCATGGTCAATATTATCCATAACCTCTGGAGCAATCTGTGCCAAGTTAGCAGCCATCTCATACAATCTTTCTACAGCTACTGCTTCTTCCATTCTCTGAGAACGAGCTAGAGGGCCTACATATTCAATATCAATATCTACTCCATCTAATGCTTCTGGAGCTGGCAAGAACTTTTCATTCCTTTCCATGATTGCGAATGTTCTTTCAATAAGTGGATTTAAGAACTCTGTTTGGAATCTACCAAGAGTAGGGCCAAGCAAACGCTGCATCAATTCATAGCGAACTTGTACCTCTGTTGCTGTCATTTGAGGGCCTTGCTGAAGTTCTAATTGATCTGAGAAGAATGCTTGCTTGATAGCACCCCTTAATTCAGTTTCCTTCATATCAGACACATCAAATCTTGCACCTGTATCTAAAGGTTTAATAGCACCATCTCTACGAACTACTGTTATACCTGCTGGTGTAGTACGAACTTTACCGATAATTCCATCATCTTCTACTAATAGTGGTGGATCAATCGCTTTCGCCCACGCTTTAAGACCTAGCTCTACCGCTTTATTAAGTGTTTTAATATCTGGTAGTGCATTATAAGCAGGTGAGCGACCATATTCCTCCCCCGAGGCTTTAGACCATCTTGTTACTAAGTATGGTAATTCGTTATAACCACCAGAATGAACAATATTTTTATCATCTACACATATATATACAGAAACCCAAGGCAATTTAGTTATTTTCTTGCCTTCATATTCTTCAGCTGGCATTACACAGTGAATGAAAGTGAACTTTTTATCTGGTTTGGATTTAATAGCTTCATCAATCTTAGGGCCTACTGCATCACCCCAGCGTTGTTTTGCTTGTCTAGCTGAGTATTCAAACTTACGATATAAGGTATCAATCTGTCCTTTGTGGTTTTCAGCAATAAAATACTCTGAAATATGCAATGCTCTAAAGTTAAGATTGCCATCATTCTCTTCAACTTCAACACAAGCAGTACCAATAGAACAAATATCTAGATAAAACTCATGAACTTCGGTATTAAAGTTAGATGTGCTGAATGCTTTATACATTCTATTACGACAATCTTCTAGCCATACTGCAACATCACGCTGCTGATTTAGACTTTCATCCCTTACTCTTAGATGAAACCAAGGTAATGATGCTGATGTAAGCGTTCCCTGTAAAGATGCTGCTAACAATGTATTGGCATGGATTGCAGATGAATCGTATAACTTCTCTGTGCGCTTTGCACCTTTCGCATACCTAACTGTTGTTGTCGCCTTTCTAGGCATTACATAATCAAGGATCTCTTGCCAGTGATCTGTCCATGTACCTTTAGATGACTCTAAGTTTGCGAGCCTCTTGATAATTTGCTCTACTGCCATAATAGCCTCCTATTTCTTTCCCGATCCAAGAAGAGATCTAGTTTTGATGTCTGCTTCGTCTTGATCGCCTTCACCACCAGTAAGAAGTGTTGCATATCTACCAGATTTCTTTTTATCTAAAGCTTTTTGTCTTTCTGCTTTAATCTCTGCATCCATTTCTTCTGATTCTTTTTGTCTTTGTAGAGATTCTGCTGCATAATCTACAGGTGGTGGTGGTACATACGGTGCTGATTTCTTTCCCATGTTATTCTCCTAACCATTTACATTCTTTTTTTAGCATACCATATATATTGGCATCCTTTCCTTTTTCGGATATTTCTCGCATAGTTCCTTCATGCGTAAATCCAAGTTTGTTTAATAATTTGTTTGCTTTGTTGTTGTCCGTTTCTGTATATGCAGTAACCCTATGACACTTGAGTTGTCTGAAAGGATAATCAAAGAAGAACTTTAATGCTTTTCTTGTAAAACACTTTTTATCTTCAAAAGCACCAGAGAATGTAATATCCTCTACTCGATACTCACTAAACACAACTCCCCCAACTAATTTATCATTATTGAAAAACCCAAAATTCACACTATCACCAAATGTAGTAGCATCTACTCGCTTTGCTACCCAATCGGTTACTTCCTGACCAGCATTAGGTCGGATTTCAATCATTTGAGTAATGATTCTTTCTTTTTCCAAAATTCTCTTTCTGCTAATAGAGATGCTTGCGGTGCATCTTTGCCATCCTTAGTAGAAACCTTAGCTCTTTTAGCCTTATCAATATCTTCAGTCGTCTTTTTGTCTAACTCTTTACGATCTACTGGTGGTGGCACTGGTGGTGCTGGTGGCATAAAAGGTTGTGGTGCGCTTTTCTTTCCCATATCAACTACCTAGTAATGATTTCTTTTCAATATCTGGACTACCTAAAGCACCTTTACCACCAGTTAGTAGTGTTGAGTAACGACCTTGTTTCTTTTTCTTTAGAAGGGTTTCTTCGGCTGTTGGTGGAGCTTCTACTTCATTTTCAATAACTGATTTTCCAGTCACTACTTCTTTCATGGCTTTGTTTCCTAAGTCTTGCACAACAGCTGGGGCAGCTGCACCTGCAGGGTCTTTCCATTGCATAGGTGGTGGATCAACTCTACCACTTGTTAAACTCTTAAAAATTCTTACTACTCCACCCATATTACTTCTCCTATGAAAATATATTAAAATTATTCTCGGCCTGATACTGCCTTGGGCTAGAATGTTTAATCCTTGCATGTCGCAAAGATAACACTGCATACCTCATAGCAGAAATCAAGTCATCTTTAAATGGAACTATTCTTCCATCTTTCCTATGATACATCCTTAATTCCTCGAAAACGCCCGATTGTGTAGAAAAAATCTTCAATCTTCCTGTTTTCATCCTTTCAAGCATCTCCATAACTCCAGATTCTAATGATACACCTCCAGATCCCTCTTGTTGAGTATCTACTGGTGGGTTTGTAAACCAACCTCCCCAAGTGCGACCTCTACCTTTCATCATGTTTACACCTAATGCTCTGTATTGATCTGCTAACGGAGTACCAGAACCTTTGTCTGCTTGCCTACCATCTCGCGGCCATATAACAGGAATCCATTTAGGTCTTGCATTGATAGCTGCTGCATGTACTGCAGGCACTTCTTGTCGTTGTGAATAGCTGTCGTATATATATGCAATATCTGCATCTCTATCCCAAGCAGTCCAAATAGCTGTTGTCGGGTGATCCCAACCATAATCCATGCCACATACCCTAGGGAAATGGTCTGGTATATCAAATGGTTCACACTTAATAAGATCTTCTGGCACTGGAAATACTAAACCCGATCCAAGAGAAGGAATACCTTGTTCACGCATCTTTCTTTCGTGTGGTGGTAGTGCTGCTAATATCTGTTCTTTAACCTCTGGTGTCATGTGAGGTGCATCATCCCACCCAGCTTGTTGCATATACTGGCCTTGCTTCAAATCATTAATAAATTGAGCAATAGTTTCAGTCATTCCATTCTCTGGCGTAAACGTCATATACACCATACCACCTTTATCAGCAGTACGAGTTACACACTGAGAGTAGATTTCTGGTGGTGGCTCTTCATCCAGCCAAATAACATCTAACGATTCACCCATCCACTTCTCTTTACCCATTTCATAGGCTTTAAAACCTACCCTAGACCAGCCTCCACTTACATGCTTGATAACTGCCGAGTTGTGGGCGTTCGGCACACCGGGCTTTCTGGTTGTATCACCGATTAAATTTAAAGGAATAGCACCTGTACCTCTGGCATGGGGATCATCTGGCTGTCCGAACAGCTCTTTTTGTAAAATATCACGAGTGGTTTCATTAGATGCACCACCTGCCCAAGCCCTAATAGGTCTATCCCACTTCCTACCTTGCCACCATTTAGGATATAACCCAGTTAAATGATAAGCTAACTCTGCAGCTCCACAATATGATTTACCAATCCTGTTACCAGCCATCAATAATTTCTGAGATGCTACAGCATTATGAAATTTCTCTTGATATTCATAAGGGCGATAATGTTTTAACTTATTATGAGCCTGTCTATACTCTAGTTCTTTAGCAATCTTTACAGCCTGTTCAACACTCACGACTCACTTTCCCCTTCCAAGAGATTAGTGTCTTGTTGTATTTGTTCAGCGAGCATTACAATCACTTTTTCATCCACATCTTCCTGAACACCCAACTTAATCTGTTGAGCTAAACTCCAAATTGCTCTTAACTTAATCTTACAATCCTCAATATTATGCTTCATTTCCTATCCAAAAAATAAAAGTGTTTCCCTACTGGGCGTTCGTCACTTATCCCTTATGTAGCAGTATTATTAGATTTCTCTAATATATCGTCTTTTTCTACATTTGTAGGAGTTACGTCTATTATATTCTGATTTAAGAGTAATTCAAGCTCCTTTTTAAGCTCTTCATCCGTCTTTTTATCCATTCCAGTAATTTCAACTTGATTAACACTACCAAACCCTGCTCTATCTAGTAGATCCTTACAGGCCTGCAGCTTAACATTCTGATTACTTGCATTCTTAGCCAAATGAATAATACCTGCCAGCCCCAGCGTGGCACTATCACCAATAAGTTTAACTGTTTCCTCTTTAATAACTTCAGCGAACTGCCGCTTCATGTTATAACCTTTCTGTTTAGCAGTAGCCTCGCTATAGCCTGCTCTAATAGCACATCTAGCAGCATTACCTGCATCCTCTGAAGCCACATATAACCGAATAAACTCAGCCTGTTGCTCATTATTTACTGTCATTGATAAGTTCATGGGCGAATTATAACACAGGTTATAAACCTATTTACCCTCCGATGTGGGAAATGAACCCTATACTATGGTCGCGCGTGGGGTTTTGGGGGGGGGCCTGTCTATATAGGGGGTGCGATCGTTTGCCAGATCGTATCAAAGCAGCGCGGCAGCTGTACATGCAGGACTGGCAGCATCCTATCCATGCAGTGCAGGATCTGAGCAGCGTGAGAGTGAGCAAAGGGAACGGAGATTTTTGAGTAGATCTTGAGTAGATTTTCGAGCAGGATCATGGAGATCTGAGCAAGGATCAGCAAGCAGGCAGCACGACCAGCAGCTGGAAGATCAGCAGTATATATAGCAGTATATAACTCTATAAGTAGATCACAATACTGAGTGCATCCTATCCACTATTTTAGAGTGCGCGATTTGCAGCCGCAGCGTAAACAGATCAAAATGATAATATCATTGTAAAACCAGCTGCAGCAAGCAGTGTAGAGGTAAATTAAAACTAAATGGTAAATTGTTCGACAAATGTATAAAAAGTATGTTTATAATATAACCATAGATCAGCAGGACGGATCTATATTAGAAAACTTTAATATAAACGGAGCGAAAAAAATGAAGAATAGACACACAAGATATGAAGCTGGCCAGATGAGCAGCTGGGAGCAAGAGGTATACAGATGGCAGTACAAAGCAAGAGGCAACCATTTCGATATGCAGCTTGTAATTTTATATAGCAAAGCAGACACAAGCAACCGCAAGCTAATAGCTAAAGGTTTTCCGGAGTTGGCTGCAGCGTTCAGCGACTGGTTTTACAGTGCTGGTGTTTTCGATGAAGATCTAAAAGCTACTCAAGCGATCTTGGGAGGTGAGGCATGAATAACTACATGACACATTTGATGGATCATGCTGCAGCTGCAAAGTTTGCAACGTGGTTCGATCAAGAGATCGGCACAGAGTATGAGATCAACGCGATCGATGGCCAATTTTATGTAATGGGTTATGATCTATTGCCGCAAGAGGTTGGCCTTTGCAAAGCGTATGAGCAAGGGCATGGTTATCATGACTATAGCTGGCCGCAGGCCGAAGATCTAGCGATCGGCAGGATCACCACAAAGGGCTGGCTGCCGAAGATCCAGCAAGAGATCGGCAGACGCGATCTGGGCAGGGAGGCGCGTTATGTTTAACCATATCATTTTTGGGATTTATGCTGCAGTTGCAGTGGTGAGCGCAGCGATCGTATTGATCGGCAGCGTGTTTATGATCGGAGGTGCTTTATGAGCAATAAAAACTGGGTGGAAGATGTTAGCGATCGAGCGACTTACTGGATAGTTGGCACGACTTGGGTTTTTGGTTTAACCATGATCGGATTGATTAACTTGGGAGTAATAACATGAGCTTAAAAAATGCAGTAATTCAGCAGCTGGGATATTCAGAAGATGATCTGGATCAGACCAGCGCAGAATATAACAATCTAAAAACTACCTTGAGCGATATAAGCCGCTATGGCGTGGATGGTGGTTTTACTGGTTTTATTTATTATCATGACACGCTGGATTTTTACCAGCAGCACAAAGATCTGATTATCGAGCGGCTGCAAGATCTGGCCGATGATGTAGGATCTGATAGCGTGATGCTACTGATCAAGAGCTTTAGATGCGCTCAAGATCTTACAGATGAAGAGATTGGAAGAACGCTTTACGGATCAGACATTGATCGAATGGCTGCTAATTGCTTGGCTTGGTTTGCAGCCGAAGAGATAGCGCACGAAGAGGCCGCAGAATGAGCGGCTTTAGCTGGGAAGATCAAGAGTGGATCTGCTGCATTTGTGGCGGATCTTTTCGCGGCTTTGGTAATAATCCAGATCCAGTGGTTGAAACCTTTGATCGAATGACTGGTGATGAGATCAATACGATCGATGGCCAGCCGCTGCAATGCTGCAGCGCGTGCAATTATAGCGAAGTAATGCCAGCGCGGATCAGAGAGATCGAGCAGGATCTGGCCGAAGATCCGAAGCCAGAAGATCCGAAGCTGCAGCGCAGAGTGGAGATCAATAAGATTTATGATCAAGCGGAGCGGATCGAAGCGCTAAATACTGAATGGATCGAGCCAAATCAAGCCGATATAGAGGCAAACGGCTGGCTATCCGATCAATGACAAGGGCAGCCGATTTTAATCGCTAGAATCGGCTATTTTTAAGCTTGCAGGATCTGGCAGAGATCAAAATCTGGCGGATCTGAAAGCAGTTTTTTTTAATTTTTTTTTGACATTACATGAATAATTTAAAAGCAGGGAAGTTATCGGAAGAGTTTAATGTTTATGCGATATTACTAGAAGAATTAGAAAAGGTTGTTTTCCAGCATGATACGGACTTGCTGGTTCGTATTATTTGGAGCGATCTGAATGATGGATGGGAAGTTATGATCTATCGTGAAACGACCAGAGATAATATCTGGTTATTTGAAGAGCTGGATCGAGCTATCGTAAAAGGCGAAGCTATAGATGCAGTATTATTTTTTGATAAAAACGGAGCGAAAAAATGGGAAGAAGTGTAGATTATTTAAATGATGCAGCTGCAGTAGTATATGAAGATGTATCAAAATTTGGATGGTATAAAGCTTGTACTGAAGATTGCGCTATGCAGCATGGTGATACATGCGATGATTGCGGTGCTGATATATCTGATGTAGAGCCAGAATACTGTGAAATGCTTGGGCAAGATGAATGGGAGTGGTGGCTTAGAGATATTACAGAGCTGATTGTTAATAGATTCCCATCCATAGAAGATTCAGATCGATGGGATTACAGACATTATGGCCAGAGTGAAACGCGGATCTTTTTAGAAAATAGATTTGTAGAAGTTGGCATAAGTGAATACTGTGGACTGGCCAGTATATCATGCAGAATACATGCGAGCTTGCACGAAGATATATATCCGGAAGATAATAGCTTGCTGCCGCTTGCAGAGAGGTTTGTAGATAATTTTAGCGACTGGATGCAGAAAAATATAGGAAGCTATCGAAAAGTAGCTACATTTTCTAATGGTGAAGCTATGTATGAGAAGCAGGGAGAAGCATGAGAGATTTGACTTTTACATGGAGTTATGAAGATTATCTGGATGTTATGGATCTGGAAGATAATAGTAAAAATCGTAAAAACTGGCTGCATTTAGTAGCAGTAATTAAAAATAGCTGGAGTGAATATATTGATAATGAGATCAGAGATACTATCAGAGATGCACATGCAGACGAATTTGGAGGTGCAAAATGATATTTGAGATCTTAGTTGGTATAAGTATTTTATATTTGGCTTGGTTGTTATTTATGATTCTGGGAGATAGATAATGACTATGGAAGATAAATTAAAAGAAGCATGGCTGCTTTACATGAGCGCAGATCAATACAAAGCAGAATACTATCTTTTTAAATACTTGAAGCTGCTGCCAGAAAAAGATCTGGCGAAGCTGCTGCAGGCCTTTGAAAAAACAAATGGTTATTTGTTAAAAAAATGACAGATCCGATACTGGTGATTATCGGGTTTTTTACTAAACTTATAGTGGTGGGGATGTTATTTATAATCCCTGTTACTTGTATTTTTATGGATAAAAACAATGATAGAAAACGAAAAGCTAATAAAATTTATGGCAAAAAACAAGTTAAGCGCAGCTGATGTAGCTGCAATGGTGGACAGAAAGGTTGCGACTGTGTTTGCTTGGCGCAGCAACAGAAAACCGCCCACTTGGGTTATTCCTATACTTTCTCTGAAATTAAAAAGAAGGAAGTTATCTTAAAAGCTAGGAAGTTTGGCGAAGGTTTGTAGTTCTTACAGCCTTTGCTTTACATACTCAAACCAACCATCCAGTCTAAATGTTAAAGTTTTTTCTAGATCGTGCATATTACAATCTCCAAAAGTATTCAATGTATGACGGAAACTCATTACAACCTGCCACTTCTGATTATCAAGTCTATAAGCAAGTAGTGGTATCATATTAGCCTCTATTGCATTCTCTACAGTTTGCTTCCACCATCCAGATATATTTGGCTTCTTAGCTCTCTTAACTTCAATAGCATAATCCATTAGATCTAAATCATGACCACTATCTCTAGTTTGTTCAATCCTACGCTTACATTCTATACCTAGATTATCTTCAATTAGTTTAGCAAACTCTCTTTCGCCTACTTGACCCTTAGTTCTCTGCATTTTTCCCACTATTTGCTCCTTTTCGGAAACAAATCTCCGAGTGTTAGTTTCTTTTTCTCTACTTTGTATACCTTTCCATCTTTGAAATACATACGACCTTCTTTTGTTATTTTTGCTTCATCCATTACTTTAGCAACATCTTTTACTTTACCCATTTAACACCTCCTTAACTATTTCTAATAACTCTAATTCAGTACCATATCGCTTTTCAAACTCTTTTGACCCTTTGTGATAAGCAGTACCCCAGTCGCCAGTTCTATGGTGTGTTGGGCATAGTGGGATAATGTCATAATTTGATGCTTTCTGGCTCATTCCCTGTCCAGAACGAATATGATGTATTTCTGCTGGTGTATCTGGAAACCCTAATTGATGGCAACAAACGCAACCTAGATCAGCTACACGATTCATGTATTCTTTTTCGTGTTTAGTGGCCATATCGCTTTGCTTCACGCTGATCGGCATAGATGCGAGCCTTCCAACCTTCAAATTGCCATTCTGCCATCTTAACCTCGCCACGCATTGCCTCTTCTTGTTCTACTGCAACCTTGATGCCTTCTAATACTTTAATGTATCGATCATCTGCTCTGGCCTCACGTTCTTGTGCTGCAACAGAAGTATGACCTCCCATCTCCATATATTCTTTTTGTAGTATAGCAAGTAATGACTTACGATAGTGTTCTAAATAAACATGTTCTGATTTTGCTTTTGAATAATTAGCCCACTTTTCTCTTATCTCTTGTTGTTTTAATTCTTTAAAATCTTCACTCATTGCGCCACCTCAGTTATAGTTACTTGATCAGTTCCAAACACATCCATCAGTTTTGTTAAACCTTGATGAAATTCTGGATCAGTTTCTTTTACTTTATCTAGTGTAAGCTTGCGATCTTTAACTATGTAATCTAACCAATCTTCACCTGCTACTGGTGGTAATTTAACTTCAACCTCTATACCTTTCCTAACCAACCTCTCAGCTAATGTAAAAGCTGCCCTCTGGCCGCAGTAAGATAAATCATTATCTCCGTAAATATCAACCTTTTTAACAATATCTGGTAATTCTAGTGCCGCTAGGTTTTGCGCGTTTAATGAAGATAACACTGGGAGTTCTGTCTTATCGCGTACTGCAAGCGCAGTTTCAATACCTTCAGCTACAGCAATATGCTCTTCTACAGGATACAACTCTACATAACCACCTTTCAGCGGATATACTGGAGTCATTATCTTTTTCGGAGCTGAACACTTTAGTTTTTCACACCTATGGGTGTAAGTTAAATGATAAGTTAATCCTTTACCACTCTTATCAGTTACTAAAGATACTAACGTAGGAAATGTGCCAGTTTTAATACCATCTTCAAAATAATACAGATCCGCTTCTTTTAACGACTTTGGAATTGAGCTTATTCCACGACTTGTAAGATATTTAACTAGATCTGAGTCTTTACTGATAGGCCTAGCTGCTTGAGCTATCTTTTTTAAAGCATATCTTGGATTTTTTTTCTTTACTACCACTCTCTTACACTCCCCTATTATTAACCTAATCTCTTTTGCAGTTCTGGCAAAATCCCATCCAAACATTTTCTGGGTGAATTGAAAGCCATCACCAGATCCACACTGACCACAAATATAAGTTCCTTTACCATCTTTATTATCAAACCTATATCTATCCTTACCACCACAAAAAGGGCAAGGTGTATGTTTGTTTTGTAAATGCCTTGGATCTACCCCCAATCCATGAAGAATATCAATCCATCTTCCGTTTGTTTGATCGCTAATCATGCTGACTTCCTTTTAGAATGTCTAATATTCATGTGAGTAATCCATGATAGGCATTCTGCTGATGGTTGTGTTAATGAATGCCCTTGTAAACCTTTAGCTGGTTTATGTCCAAACTTAGCTAGGAATTTATGATAAGCCCATCCACGCTTGTATGATTTAAGATCCGCATAACTTGTAAGCATTGCATACCAGATGCTTTTCTCTTCTGTAGTGTATATTTTTTTATTAGCCTTTCTAGAAAGTTTATCCACCTCTCCCAGATCACCATCGCCCACAATCAAAGCCCTGCCTTTTTTGATATGAACTGCACCACACGAAGGACAGGCTCTCAGCTTCTCATAAACATTAAAGCATTTTTCACAAGTAATAGGTTTGGTTTCACGCTTGGTTTCACGCTTCTTCTTTTGCTGGATCTTTTGTTTAGGATCTAAATCCCACTCAAATTCATCTTCAACAAACCCATGCTGATATACAGCACCAGAATGATCAATAATTAGAGCCTCATCCTTACCTTCCATCGGTCTTAGAACGCGACCTACCATTTGTAAATACAAACCTAGTGATTTTGTAGGTCTAGCGAGTACACAAACTTCAGCAGATGGGCAATCCCATCCTTCAGTAAGAACAAGGCAATTACATAGTACCTGAATCTCACCACTCTCTAGTTGTTTTAATGTTTCATCTCTCTCTTCTGATGGAGTTTCACCATCAATATGACCTGCTGCAATACCTGCAGCTTCAAATGATTCTTTAAGATTTATCGAGTGCTGCACTGAAGATGCAAACACTACAGCTTTTTTCTTAGGTGCAATGCGAATGAAGTTAGTTACAATATCACCAACCAACTCACCAGTGTCCATTCTGGATGCAAGCTGCTTAGTATTGTAATCTCCAGCAGTAATCTTAACGCCTTTTAGATCTGGTATAGATGGTGCAAAATATCTAGCTGGTACTAGATGACCTTTGTTTGTTAGGTTTTTGATAGATGGAGCGCATACCATATCAGAATATATATGGCCTAATCCTAATCCATCACCCCTACATGGTGTTGCAGTTAAACCAATAAGAAAACTATCAGCATACTCTGATATGATTTTTCGATAAGTATTAGATAATGATCTATGGCACTCATCAATAATAACTATATCAGCCTCTGGCAGCTTCATCCGTTTGGAAGTTATAGCCCTAGCTCTTAATGTATCTACTGATGCTACTTGTACTGAATGCCAGCCCTCTGTTCTCTGGCCTGCCATTATGATCCCATGATCTATACCAAATGCAGACAGTTTGTTAGAACATTGAGATATAAGCTCTCTTCTATGAGCTAGAAACAAAACTTTATTGCCCTTGTTTACAGCCCTCTTTACTATTGATGATGCCATTACAGTCTTACCGCTTCCAGTTGCCGATTGTAATATAACCTTTCTATTTCCCAATCCATGAGAAGTAAGTAAGTTTGTTATTGCTTGTTCTTGATAAGTTCTTAGTTGCATGTATCGCTCCATGTTTAATTATTATTCAACGGTGAAGATCCTGAGTGAATTTCAGGCAAATTTACCCTAGGGCAGCCTTAAAAAAAACCACTCTAGATTTGCCTGATTATTCAACGGAGTTAGTCCATCGTTTATCCAGTATCAGATTACAATTAGTTGCTCTGACTGATGTAGTTACGACACTAATGCCGCCCTTTGCGCCTACATCCACCTTGCTTGATCTATGCAGCCAAGGATAAAATCCAATATAACTGCGACACCACAAAGTTCCTACTTACGCTTTAATCGGTATATTTAAAGGAATCCCTTTTATTTGAGTGAGTGGGTGGATCAGATGATCGACTTATCTCACTAATACCGCATCCATTTTTTATTTTCTAGATTTCAAATATACCAAAAAATAAAAGTAAATGTAATTATTTTTAAAAAAAGTTTGACAAAGGTAAAAAAGGTATTATAATTAGCACCATGTAACGGATCGCTCCGTTCTAGACTTATATCACTAATACCGCTTTATTAGAAAAAAGTCTTAAAAGCCCTTGAGTAGCAAAATCTACCAAGGGCTTTTTCTTTATATGAGATCTGGTCTTATCTGACTAAACGAATAATCTCCCCAAGCTACAATTTTCCAAGCGTTACCCTCTGGTATAGCTACTGATCTAGATTTCCACATCCTGACAGCTTCTGGAGTTATGTTTAATCTGTTAGCAAAATCTACAGCACCACCATAATAATCTATAATAGCATCTCTAGCATCTCTAGCTTCATCATAAGCCTGTATATATTCCATAGTCATTTTTTTCATAGTGAAATTATAACAGATGTTATATAGGGATGCAAGTGGTCTGTAGTGGTCTGTAGTTTATTACTATTAAAAAAACCAAAATTTAGGGTTGATATTTAAAATAACACCTGTTATACTACAGTTCTCTTAACAACAAAATAAGGAGTTACCTATGGCAACAGCCAAGAAAAAAGATGTATTCAGTGTCTTAGATAAAATAGATGCTAATGAGTATAAAAGATCAAAAGGAAAATTATCATACCTGTCATGGACAGATGCACTTACTGGTGTATTAAGAATCTATCCAGATACAACATGGCATGTTCATGAGTTCCCAATGATACAAAATATTAAAGAAGTACATGATACTTATGGCAATGATGGAGATGGCACTGCTATCAAGATGGCCGAAGTTTATAATGTAGGTGTTACTGCTAACACTGACATACTTGTACCATTCCTAAGAGATCAATCTGGTTGTTACGTTAAAGTGACTGTTACGATACAAGGTGTTGATCGTACTGAAATACTACCAGTTTTAAATCATATCAATAAACCCATACCAAACCCTAACTCATTTGAGATTAACACCTCTATTAAGCGTTGTTTAGCTAAATGCCTTGCACTTCATGGATTGGGTTTATATATCTATAGAGGCGAAGATCTGCCTTTTGAAGATGAAGAGCCAGTAAAAAAACATACTAAAAAACCTAAAGTAGTGGAGGTTAAAAATGATAAAAAATAATCTTAAATTTATTAAAGACTCTGACCTTCCACAAGGGAGTGATGAATGGCTAGCAGTTAGATCATGTTATGGCATGGCTTCAGAAGTTCCTGCTGCATTATCAAAATCACCTTGGATGCCTGCTACACCTTTGCAACTATATGAAGTAAAAACTGGTGCAAGGAAAATTGAAGTTAATGAAGCTATGCTTAGAGGCACTAGACTTGAACCTGCGGCCAGAGCTGCACTCGAGTTAAATATGGACATCTCTTTTGATCCAGTAGTAGTTACCTGTGAAATTGACGGTATTCCTATTGGTGCATCCCTTGATGGCTGGAATGAAAAAGAATCTATTGTAGCTGAGATCAAAGTACCAATGAAAGGTGAAGAATCTACATTATGGGAAACTTTAGTCAAAGGCAATGACCTACCAGATCAATATGATTATCAAACTCAACAGCAGTTACTTGTTACTGGAGCTGACCGTTTAGTATTCTGGGTCTATGATCACAATACTAACGCTGCAGTAATGCAAATGATCTATCCCGATCCAACAAAACATACTGAGATCTTAGAAGCTTGGGAATCGTTTTGGGGATATATGAATAAAAGTGAAGCACCGCCAGCATCTGATAAGGATGTAGTGGAGCGAGATGATACTGAGTGGTTATATGCTGCAAATGAGTGGAGAGATATACACGCTAAGATGGAGGCATTAAAGAAGCGTGAAAAAGAACTACGCGATGAGTTGATTGAGTTAGCTGATAACCAATCATCAAGCGGTGGTGGAGTAAGGTTAAAGCGATCAGAGGGTAAAGGGCGTATCTCATACGCTAAGATCCCAGAGTTAAAAGATGTAGATCTGGAAACCTATCGTGGAAAACCTATTGTTAAATATTATATAACGGAGTTAAAGAAATGAGCGATTACGATGACAGTAATAGAGGTGTACTATTTAAAAACAACAGGAAGGAAACTGAAAACCATCCTGACTTGAGTGGTTCAATTAACATTAACGGAGTAGATCATTGGCTGAATGCTTGGTCAAAGGTATCACAAAACGGTAATAAATTTATATCGTTATCTATCGGTAAGCCTAAACAAGTGCAATCAGGTGACAGTGAAAATAAACCTGCACCAACAAACCCAGAGGGAGATGACATCTGGTAAAGTATGCAAAAAGCATTTAATCGTAGGAATGTTCGGGGTACTATCTCCTCAAGAATTAACCTCGTTAGTATAAAGAGCGCGGGATTAGCTGCCCTAAGCAGCTATCTAATTCATGGAGTTTAAAGACTCTTATCAAGCAGGCAGTAAAAGCGAGAAAGCTGTACTAGCCTATCTGCAAAAGAAATATCCAGATGCTTATATTAAGACAGGTTACTGTAAAGAGTATGACATTCATATCCCATCCATAAAAAAATATATTGAAGTTAAGCAGGATTATCAATCCCAATACACTGGCAATATCTTAGTTGAGAATAGTTTTAATGGCTGCCCATCAGGTATATCTACCTCTGGATCGGATTGGTTTGTGTTTGTAACAAGAGCTAACTTTTATGTAATAAGTTTAAAGGCCTTAAAATCGCTTGTAAGAGAAGATAATATTCCAAACAAGACATTTATTGGCAGGGGGGATAAACACCCTAAATCGGCTTATTTAGTTCCTAGAGAACGCCTTATTGATAAATGCTTTAAAGTGAACCCACGCGCTTAACTCTTTTGCATATACAGGCCTATACTTTTGATGACATTGATTACATAAACCTGCGTTTAATTCAGTATCCCAAATACCACAAAGATCACATTCAGTTATTTCACTAGGCATTTTGATAATGTAAAGTCAAGGAAGTTTGCGGCCAGATTGTAGAGGATGTAGTTATTCATTCACATTTACAAATACATGGCTGGGATTGAGGTTGTTGTGGCATCATCATCTGTGATCCCATTTGAAACATTTGCTGTGGCATATTAAATAAAGCATAAGTACCTAACGACACAACCATAGCACTCATTAATAATAATCTATTCATTTCTTCATCCTATGTTGAACGTAACGCCATACAGGTTTCTGTTCAGTTCCGAAGTTAATCATCATCTTCCCTTAGCCAACTGTGCACCAAAGTAGAATTCTATGATTAATGTCGCCCACTCAAACACCTCTGTTAGTTTAAGCATACCCTTAACGGTTACATACTCAATCTCATCTGAGGTTATCTGAATACCTAATAACGAGAAGCCTTCTCTAACTGTAGGCACTACCGTCTCTAC
>Ga0209992_10002570_pt1 | contig 16399 bp, 17 predicted proteins | sample 2SBtaG_2_FD_182564 | JGI IMG/M metagenome (GOLD analysis project Ga0209992, IMG submission 182564) | Deep subsurface microbial communities from Kolumbo volcano to uncover new lineages of life (NeLLi) - 2SBTROV12_ACTIVE470 metaG (SPAdes)... | ecosystem: Environmental > Aquatic > Marine >... | reverse complement strand
ATTTATTTCTCATAGATTTATTTATGTAAAAATTATTATTTCAAAAATTTTTTCCCAGTTAGATAGGTCTTGGTACAAATCCGTAATGGTTCAGTTACTTGTTTGGGGATAAAAAAATGGTTCACAGACCAAATGTTGTTTAGTGATAATTGGCTACTGTGAAAATATCATTTTAAATTATTTCTTGTCCAAGGTTCAACTCCACGGGGATTCAGCCACCTTTTTGAGGATAAAATGAGACGCAGATAGGTGTAAAAATTAGATTTTAGATGATCTTTATTCATAACAAGTCAGTTTCATCAATAATTTTCCATTTAGTTCAAAGTTTTACTAAAAGTGAATGAGGAATAAAATAAAGATAATATTGTAAATCCAATGTACCTAATGTCTCATATTCAAAAATTTTGTTTTAGGGGTTTTTGGTAGAATAATTTTAAAAACAGTTGGAGGTGATAAAACCAAAATATCGCCTCCATGAGATTTTATAATTGATTTTGAGCCAACCAAACCAAGACCAGTACCATGCTGTTTAGTAGTGTATAATGGCTCAAAGACACGATATAATTTCTCTTTAGGTATTCCTTTTCCTGAATCCTCAATTTCTATGATAATTTTTTCATTAGTAATTTCAGATGAAATTGCAAGCAAACCAATTCCAGACATTGATTGAATAGAGTTTAAAATAATATTGTTTAGTGCAGATACAAATTTGTTAAAATCACAATAAATTTCAATGTCTTTTTTTGGTGTAACTATTCGTATACAATCTGGAATTTTAATTGAATCAAAGCATTCTGACAAAATGAGAGATAGTTTTGTTTTCTTTAAAATTACTGGCGTATCTCGAACAAACTCTAACACATCATCTGTCTGATGAAGTATTCTTGCAATGGAGCGGTCAATTTTTAAGAACAAATTTTCTTTCTCACCAGACACATTGTATTTTATTTTGATGTTATCCAATGCCATTGTAATAATGGATAAAGGATTTCTAAGATCGTGTGCCAATCGGGCAGACAACTCACCCAAAAGAGCCATTTTTTCTTGATGAAAATAGTCTTGAGATACCAATAATCTATTTTCTAGCTCTTTGACTTCAGATAGATCTTTTCCTGTAATCAAATAACAATCAAATGAATTATCTTTGCATAGCCGTACACCACTCCAGACAGTATAAAAAACAGAGTTATCTTTACGTTTGATTTTTAGGGGAATATTTAGAATTTTCTTTTTAATTTTTAGTTCTTCAAAGACTGATCTTACCTTATCAATATCTCCATCAAAGACCAAATCTCCAGTACCCAAAACTCCTAAAAGCTCATTTTTGCTATATTGAGTATTGTCCTCAAAATTTTGATTACAATCAATTATTCTTCCATCCCTATCTAAAATTGCCAACATATCAGGAGTACGCTCAAAGAGGAATTTTTTTCCAGATGAAATAGCTTCTGTTTTGAGCTTGTTGATATTACTCATTTCTATTTTGAAAAAATTTTTTTTTAATATTTAATCTTGATTGCTTACCAGTATCTTACAATAATTTTACAATACCCTTACTGTAAATTTACGTTAATCCTGATTGTGTAACTGTTTTTTTAATAACAACATCATGAAGATCTTCTAATTCTCTAATCAATTTATTTGGAATCATTGAATAAAGACAGATTATACTTAGTGGCAATTTTGATTCGTTTGCCATCTTGTGTGCAAATTTTTCATCCAAAAGAACATCAGAGAATCTTCGTTGTTTTGCTAGTGCATCGCTAATTGTTGCAAGTACAATTATTCCGTTTTTATTATTTCTATTTGATGTGTCTTGAATTATTTCCATATCTTTTTGAAATGGTGTAATATCAAATGTACCACCAACACATTCATCGACAAAAATAATAACTGCATCTTGTTCATTTAACATCAAATCTACATTGATAGGACATTTTTTAATTAATTGAAGAATTTTTTCTTCTTCTTCTCTAAGTATTGCAAGAACACATACAGAATTATCTCTTTTTCCTCGTTCAAAAAATGCATTTAGAATTTCTGATAATTCTGAATCATTGTCATGTGTAATTACAATATGATCACGATTATCCATTTTGTCAATGAACTCAGGAATAGTTTCTATTGTGTTGTATAATTTTTCTTGCTCATCTAGATAATCAATAACAATTTTTCTCAACAGTTCTGTTTTGTTTGAATATCCAATTCGTTCTCTTTGACTTTGAATATAATTGTCAAGTCTCTTTACAAGGAGTTTTGGCAAATTAACATAGGTCCAATCATTTCGTCCCATGAATAATGATTGAAATAATTCCTTAAAGGTATTATAGAAAAATATACAATATATTATAAAATATATGAAAAACTAAAGAATTCATACTCTGCATTTTTGGAATTAAAATTAGACTAGATAGACGTAAATTGCTTTTGTTAGAGAAAGACTTGGATTAATTGTTCTCCTACTGTTTTAAAAATTGAGGAACAACGAGAACATGTTAAAAGATGATTTGGATATTCTTGTAATTCTATCTTAACTTTCTCAAGATGGCATCTAGGACAAAATTTTCCTGTTCCCATTTAATACAAAACCCCATTATCAAATTTAAAAGATCGAAAATAATTTCAGAGATGAAAATTGTTTAGGTTTGAGTCCTTTTAGGGATTAAAATTAAATGAAGATAAGTAAATTCAAGAAAAATTTACTGTCCTACAAAACAATTCTGAAACTGTTTCAATAGTTTGAGTTTTCCTTGAACTTTCACTTTTCCAGATAAAATAGATAAGAAATTAGATACAAATGATGTTTCTTTGTTTACTATCTTTAACCAGGTTTCTGAATCTGTAGATATGGTAAGATCTGATTTTCCTACATGTTCTTCTGCAACTTCTATCAATCCATTTTGAATTTTTATTGTTGCTTTTCTAGTTTGAACCCCAGTAAACTCAAAATGGACAGTAAGATTTACTCCCCTAGCATGTTTTGGTTCAAAAGACACTCTTGAGCCAGATAAAAAGCCGTTTACAGTTTTTGGATGTTGTACATTTTTGACAATTTTGATTTCCTTGTTACTATTTTTTCTTGCAAATTCTTCTGCTCTAGTATTTTTTCCAACATAAACTGGTTCTTTTTTGTCTTTTAGTGGTTTTACAATTTGTTTTACCCAACTTGGTTTATCATTTTCAAAGATTCCAATCAAATCTTTGCCTGCAGGGCAAACAGATACACAATAAGCTGCTTTGTATTGAGGACCAAAAGATAACGATTGCCATTTTGATACATTTTCATCATCACCAGATTTTTTTTCTAAATTCTTTAACATTTTTTGAAGATACAATATTTTCCACCCAATCTTCAAAACCACCCATAAAATCTCGGTAATTATGAGTCATGCATGCATTGAAATCAATTCCTTTTTTTGCATCAATTGCACCAACAGGACAAGCTGATACACAAAGACGACAGCTTATACAAGGATCAGAATCTAACGGTTTACCATATTTGTCTAGTTCTGTATCAATTAAGATAGAATCAAGTAAAATATGAGTTCCAAACTTTGGATGAAGTACCATTCTGTTAATTCCAATCTTCCCAATTCCAGCCTGCTCAGCTATTGGTTTGTGACTAATTTCCCAAATCTTTCCAGCCCATCTGTCTGTATCCATTGGAAACGTAGGATGACAAGAAAGAGCTCTTATTCCAATTTCATTTAGGCGTCTAACAATTTTTCTTGCATTAATGGATAGTTCATCATAGGTTTTATGAAACTCCTCATTTGCTAATGATCTTGATGTTCCTTGAACATTTTCAGGATTAGTACGAATACAAATTGAGATAATTGTTTTAGTTTTTGGATATATTGATAACACTTCTTGCTGTACGGAGCCCAAAGATGGTCGTTCTATCTCTACAAATCCCACATCATCTACTCCCTCCTCCAAACAGATTTTTCTGAGAATCTCTGAAGAGATTTTATTTTGTAATGTGTTATCACTTACCATTATACATATAGTGTAGAAAGGTAAGTTATTAAACCAGTTAGTTACCTAAAGGTAACATGACACAAGAACTAGAAATGATAACCCTAAAGGATCATTTGAAAAATTGGGGTTTGAAAGGATGTCCAATAAATAATAGTTTAAAGATCTTCCAACAAAAATTTGCACTCAATATAATTCGGAATATGATGCTACTAAAACAAACCAAATTTGGTCAGTTTCTTGGTTCTATTGAAGGAATTAACACAAAGACATTGTCAATCAGACTAAAAGAATTAGAAGAATATGGATTAATTGAAAGAAAAGTAACACAGCAACGACCATTACAAGTTGAATATTCACTGACTAAGAAAGGAAAAGCACTTGATCCTATTTTAGCACTAATGGCAGAATTTTCTTTCCAGTATGAGCCTGAAAAAATCTTCAAAGATAAGAAACCTAGACATGTGAAGTCATATTTTGGGACTGGATATCTTTCAGAAGTTTATGATTAAATCGAATCTTTAGAGGCCTGAACCTTTCTTGGAGCAAAATTAATTGCGTTTACTCTTCATAACATTTACTACAATCAATTTCAGGATCAAGTTTCTGTAGAACACAGTCAAAACTACAAAAACCTACTTTTTCTTCCAGGATTTTTCCACAACATTTGCATGTAATCATCAACCTCACTAGGTTCTATGACTATATTCGATCATTTCTGCTTATTTTGAGCATATTGATATTAATTGAATCCGTAGAGGCCCAGCTACTTGATTGGGAATTAAAAAGATGCAATTTAGAATCCACGTGGATTCAGCCACCTTTTTGAGGATTAAAATGGATCACAGGCCAAATGCCGTTAAACGAAAGTTTGGCCAGTCACTAAAGTTACAACAAAACTGTTGTGGTTCTGTTGTGAAACTGTTGTGTTTTGCAAAAATTTATGCCTAAAAATACAACACAACATGAAATTCCCTATACTCTCTTTTGTTGTGTTGTAGTGTTGTATGTCATGGTTTTTTGCATGACCCCCCATCTCTAAATGAGATTAAATCATTAGTATTCACAATCAGCGTACACGCGTATAGTAATTATTAAAAATACAGAACAGAGTCAATTACATAATGCTCTATGAAAATTATTTACAAAAGAGATAATATATAATCAGTAAAAAGGGAAAGCCCCCGATTTACTCGTAGAAATAAGACGGTTGTCGTAAAGTATTAAATTATTTATTCATATATTTCATAAAACCACTTCCACCAATAGCACCTATGGCAATTGAAATTTGATATGCTGAAAAAATCATAATGGCATCTTGATTAGGAACAATATCTAAAATAGTGACTGCCATAACTGCAGCAGTAGAAGACAGTCCGGTGATTTGCATAAATCTCATAACAACACCTTTCTTTTCTGAACCTCGCCCCAAAACAAACACCATGACTGGGAGAATCATAGAAATTATTCCAAATAGACCACGTTCAACAATAAAATTTTGAGCAAAAATTACAACATCATCAGGATTTACAGGAATTTCAAATGTTCCGGATATAGGTGTGGGATTTGAAAATTTTTCATAGTTCACAAATACAACTAAAATGATTAAAATTGTAAATCCGATTACAATGGGTTTTGTTCTCTTTCTTCTTTTGTCGATTTTCTCAAGAAATCTTCTACCAAGATAAATTCCATGAATAACCCCAATAACGATTGCAATGAGAATTGGAATTATTACGGGATTATCTTGAATGATTAGTAGTATGTCTTGTTCTGCCAATAATTTAAGAACGAGTATGCAGTTATTATGTTATGTCAACACATAGTGTAAGTTTAACAAAAAACATCCATAATCAAATCAGAAATATCAAGGATAATCATGGTATTACCATGGGAGGATTTGCCATAGTAGCATTAAGTGAAATTCTTGATAATGACAAAAAAATTGAATCTATTGTAAAGAAAATCAAAGAGAATGAATGGGATAAATCAGGAGCCATTAGATTAGAAAATCTTGGGTTTTGAGAAATCTATGAATTCATAGATTATGAAAATAACTAATTTTTTAACTGTCATTTTTTAAACTACAACATGGCGTCATTTCGGTTTAAAGAAAACGTCTTCAATATCGGGGAAACTGTAATAGCCATTGCAATGATCATCATAATTATTTTTGGAGGATATTTTTTGATAAATTTGTACCTGTGTTTAAATTCAGAAGAATGTGTGTCAACACCAAATACATCTGCTTCAATTGCACTGTTAGTAGCTCTGATTGCAATAGGAATGTCAGTCATATTATTTGTTATAACCCATAAACATAATGTACATAAAAATAGAATTGCATATAGACATAGAAAAGATCAATTGAGAAATCATTTAACAGGATTACGTAGAGATTATATTCAAATATCTCATTCAAGAAAAGAAAATATATCTATAATATTGAATCAAAAAAATGACAGGATTGGGATGATGGAAAATTTAATGAATTCATCAATTAATCACTTTACAGAAAAAACAATGGACGAAATATTGTTTCTTACTGAAAAAGGATTAAGATATCCAATGTCATCAATCACACATTCTAAAGAAAATTTCAAAAAAGAATGCGACTTAATGATCTCATTAATCGATGAAAATATAGAAGGGTTAAAGAAAAAGAAATGGAGCACAATATAAATTTCAGTTTAACTCAAAAACTATTACAAATGAAATAGGTAAAAACGATTTAACTTATTAGAATATGATAATGGAATGTAATATTCCACATATGACAGTGCTTTTTCTACTGAAATCAAAAAAAAGTTTATCTTCATAACCTAATAAATTTATGATATGTCTGAAGCACCGCTGATATTTTTGGGTGCAGGAGCATCAAGTCCATTTGGAATACCAACCATGAAAGAAATGGTTTCAAAATTTGAAGATCATCTAAAGAAAGAAAACATCCAGGGAGCCTATTTGTACTCTGACGTTAAAAACATGTTATCAAAAGAATTTCCAGAATCTAATGTTGATATTGAATCTATCTTTTCAGTAATTGATGGAATTGCTAGACAAATTACTCCTAAACAGATGGGAACTTATCCATATTATTACATACGAAGATTTTCATCTGAAAATAAATTCTCTGACTCACAAATTGAAGAAGCACAAAATCTTAAAAATGAACTAGAAAAATTTATCAAAAAAGAATGTGAGTTTCAAGGAGAAAATAAAGAATTATCAGATATCTATGAAAGATCATATGAGATATTTTTTAGAAATCTTCCCAATACAACTAGAAGAACGAACAAAGATGGATTAGAATTTTCATATCCTTGGAGGTGTTATACCACCAACTATGATTTAGTTTTTGAGAATTTTTGGAGAGAATTAGATTCGATATCTGACTTTTTTGAAGGACAAGGAAATCGAATAAGAACATTCAATCCAAATAAAGAACTTCAAGGAAGTTCGTTTGTCAAACTTCATGGTTCCATTGATTGGGAAAAATTAGAAGATGGAAACATAATACAATCAAGCCCCACATCAAGTTTTACAAGAAGAGCAAAACAAGGTGCTGCTATGTTGTATCCAATACAACAAAAAGATCTATATTTACATCCATGGATTACTTTATTTCAAGAATTCAAACAAGGTCTAAAAGAATGTAATTTATGGTATGTTGTAGGTTATGCATTTAATGATGAATTTATTTTAAATGCAATTAATGAATCTTTTAATGAATCAAAAAAAATGATATTGATCAATCCAGAGGCATTAGAAATTTATAAAAAATTTCCAAAAAAGATTCAATCGAATATCGAACCAATTCCAATTAAATTTGGAGATGAGTATTTCTTTGAAGATTTTCATGATTTTTCCAGAGGAGAAAGAACTATCGAAGTTGAAATAAACGCAAAAGCACACAGATTTGGAATTGTAATACCTCTAAAAACAAAAATAATTGAAATTTTAGAACGAGACAATGTTTCAAACCCTGAAGTGATACACAGTGATAATACTACAAAAATAGTGTTTTTAACAGATAGTGATAAAGATAAAAAAGTTGTAATAAAATTAACAATGAAAGGATTTAAAATTACTGATGACTCTTTAGAATTTAAAACATTTTCAATTGAACGTGACTTGATACATGTTAATTTAAGAAATCAAGATAGGTTAATTGATGCATTTACTAATCAGAATCAAATAGACGATTCAAATGATGAGTATTTTTATGGTTCGACTAATGTAGATTGTCTTCGATTTTATAAATTTCGTTAACAAAATTATATTAATATTAAAGAACTTCTCTATAGTACTAGTATGGTATTAAAGAAAAGACCAAGAAAATCAAAGTTTCCTGAAAGACAGTTCGTATTACGAATTCCTGAATATCAGGCAGTATTCTTAGATCATCTAGTTGAAATGAGACTGCATAAATCCTTGAATGAATCAATAGTCAGAATAATTGATGCGTTCATTGCAGATATGAAAAAGAGTGCAGAGGAGGCACAAAAATGAGCAATAATTCAGCAATGGGTGCATTAATTGGATTGGCATTAGCAGTAGTAGGTGCTGCAGCCGTTATCAAAATAGTAGATGATGCTTTTAAAGAAAAAAAGTATGTTTGTCCTGAATGTGAACATACGTTAAGAAAAGGTCAGAAAAAATGTACACATTGTGGAACTGTGATAAGATGGGCATGATATTAGTTTAGTACTACTTTAGTATCAAAACTTTAAATAATTCAAGGATGATACATATGTAATGACATTGAGACTCTTTGAAGACAATAATGATCTGTTCATGGAAGTTGCCAAACATCGTAATCAACCACAAATTGTAGCAAAAGGAGCATTTGGAATAGTTGGTAAAACTAATTCAGATGAAACAATTCTGTTTCCTGATAGTTATCAGAGAGGCTATGAATATGAATTAACTCCACCAAATCAACGACCCAAAAAACAATTTGAAACAATGGGTTTGATTATGGGTACCTCCGATGGACATACAAACTATCTTCCTTCCTTTAATGAGGGTCGAGAATTAGCAAAAGAAGTAAAAACAAATGCTATTGTTGCAAAAATTAAACAACTAGCTAGTGAAAATATTTCATTGAAAAATACTGTTAATAATCTATCCTCAAAATTAGACAATCTAATTAAAGGAAGGAAGTAATTTTTTTTAAAAGAATTTTAAATTATTTTAAAACAATTCATATGAATGATTTTAAAACAATTTAAATTAGGCATAAATATACGCGATACAATTTAAAATTATAATAATTGTTTAAAATATTTACATATATGATATTATTAATTTTAAAACTTCAATGATATGTTGTTTTAAAGAAAATCAATTACCCTAAGTTTTAATTTACAAATGACAATTTCTTTAAAAGATTTATTTTAAAATCCTATTTTAAAATGAAGTTTTTTTTAAACAAATTAATTAAATTCCAAAAATTATTTTAAAATAATTATAGAGATTTTGATTCAAAAAAACGCTTTTAGATATAAAAAGCTAAAATTGGCTTTTTTATTCATGATTGGTAAAAGTCTAGTCAAATTTAGACAAATTTTGACTAATTTACGCCTAAAAACTGGCTTGATGGGATGACAAATTGTGAAGAAACCACAATCATGAAAACTGAAATAGAAATATTGTATATTTTATTTGTAATAATACATGAAAAAAAGACAAATTAAAATTAAAACACAAAAAGAATTTGATGCATTACTTGCTCAAGGATACAAGATAGTCGACACGTATGGACGAATGAGTTGGAGTAGGGCAGAAAAAGATCAAGTATCTACAGATTATAATTATAGTTATATTTTTTTAGAAAATGAAAACGAGCGATTAACTGTAGATTGTTCTAATTCTGAAGTATCTTCCATGTATTATGAACAAGTTGCAGATATCGATGGAACTTCTTTTGATCGAATAGAAAATCAGCATGCTAAAGCAGATATAGAAATGTACACTTATGATTATTTTCCAAATGGTCGTCACATTCCAATTGTGGATGGTCAAAAGATTGAAAAAATAGGTAATAAGAAAATCCTTCAATACGTACGGGCATTTGTTAAAAATAAACTTGGACAATATACTCAAAACCATCATGATAGAAATTTGTTTAATTTGTTTACAGATACCATAGTTATTTTTGAGGATCATAAAGGAATACATAGTGAGATTTTTGATAAGGAGAATTTTAGGATTAAACATTTACAAAAACTACGAACCAATTCAAAAAATTACAAGAGTTGTCATGCATTTAGTTTCTTTCAATTATTCTCTAGAGGGAACGTGTCTGAATTTGATTCAGATATTTTTGTTGGATGTATTTTATATGATCTTAAAAATCAAAAAACAATTTCATTTAATCTGATAAGCACACTAGAAGATAATCATACTGGCCCAAATTCTGATTCTGCAAAAGAGTATGCAAACTCCTGCAAAAAAATCTTTGAGAAATCTTTTACACCTATTGAAATTCAAAGCAAAATACATGTAACGATTTTGAATCCCATGTATACGCCTGTTCCGTGGATCTATTTTGCCGTATTATACCCGTTCAAATATGTAAAAAATATACAAAATCCAATCAGCATAGGAGAATTTTTTGTTTTTGGTATCTCAAAGGACATCCGTAAAGAAGACAGTTTCTATTATGACAAAGTTACAAAGGATCGACGCGGTAGTGCAGTCGTTCAGTTTGATATCAATAACAAAAAACCATTTTCTTATCAACTTCGATTTGACGTTTCAAAAGGAGAGCAATTTTTACATTTAGATTTTGGTTACTATGATGAAAAAAATAAAATGAACAAACTGTTATCGCATTATCCTTTAGATATGGAGTTAATTAAAAAATTTAAACATAGATTATTTGTAGCCATTATATCTGCAGGATTTTATGACCCAGAATTTGCAGAGATTTTGAAATACAGATTAAAGAATACTGCGGAAATTTTGAGAAAACATAAAGAATTAAGCACACCTTTCAAATTAATACATAATACTGATCAAAAATTAAAATGGTTAATTGAGAATAATTTACTTGAAGAATTTATCTATATTTGTAATAATTTTGACAGTACAAATATAAAAAAATATTATAAAATTACAAACAAATTTCATGATGTGTTTGTAAGAGATGAACAAAAAAGAATTCAACCAACATATAGTGGATTAATGATTCTTGTTAGAACTTTTACAAAACCAGATCAAAAATTAAAATTTGTTGAAGAATATCTCTTCAAACATAATTTAAGTTAGTTAATTTTTTTATTCTGATTTTGAACCCCTTTTTGCAAATAAAATTCCAAAATCTGAACTTCCAGTAAGTGTAAAATTATTAAAAATTACTGTTCAAAAATTATGGGAAATAACTAATTCTGAACAAACAAAAAAGATAGTCAAAAAACAAAAGAATAATTCTTAGAGATCAAAATTAGAACATTATCTCATTTAACTAAAGACCAAGTTTTAAAATATTGAAATAATCATTAAACTATGTTTGTGATACATCTAAAGAATGATTTTCTTTTTTGGCTTCTTTATAATCATAATCCATCAGAAATTTTTTTGGTTCCTTGAATGGCCCTCTAAAATCTACTTCAATAAGACAACTATCATTTTTTTGTTCAAATCTAGTTAATTTTGCTAATCCATTAGCAAACCATTGAAAATACTGTTCTTGTTCTTTAGGCATAGTACCGCTCCTAAACAGGTAAAGAGAATCAACATTGTGACGTTGTTCATAACCCATATTATGCCTGAGATACTGTGCTGCTAATTCAAAATCAGTGAATTTTAAGAAATCAGAAATGGCATCATAAACTACTCGAATATGTTTACAATTGTTTTTTTCTAGATGTTTTAGGGCTTTTTCATATTGTTTGTTAATATCATGAGGGTTTTTTGGATCAGCAGAGAAATTTTTAACTTCTTTGTGTTTAATGTTAGTATTCCAAACATTTTTTTCATTTTCAATTGAATAGCAATCGATTATTACAATATTTTCCCATTTAATTCGATGAGTGCCAATTATTTTTTCATTATCATTTTTATTTTTATCATCATTATCTTTACTTTCATCTAGTAATTTCTTAGTGTAAAGGGTATCAAGCATATCAACAATTTCTTTAGTTGGTCGTGTAAATGTAAAATAAATTGCTCCGTTTTCGTAACCGGGTTTTGGTTCGAATGACATTCCAGATAGTAAAAATCTTTGTAAAATCTCCCAAGGTCTTGTTTCTTCATTCCCTAAAATATAGATAGGATACCAAATTGTTTTATCTTCACCATGTAATTTTTCATCAAATAATTTTAGTCCCCAATTTTTGGGTTGATTATGTTCAAATATTGTATTTGAACGATTGAAATGAATTTTATCTAATGTTATCACTCTGTAAGAAAATCGAAGTAGTTGGAAAATTCCAAATCCCCATGACACTATAGCTAATTTAGTAAAAATATTTGGAATATCAGTAAAATAAACAGTATGTGGTTCACCTCTAATAATTTCAAATAATACAAGAAAAACAGATAGCCAAATCGCAAACAAAGACCAAACCAAATCATGTCTTCTTCCAAACAAAGACTCTCTTTTCATAGTAAGTGGAAAAATAAGAGAAAATAATGAATTAGCAATAACAAATATCGTATTAATTTTCATAATAGTATCCAAATTCATTGCATAATCATGAATTCGTGAATAATTCCATATGACAGAAATTCCCACAATTACAAAAATTATTGCCCAAACATAAGGTCGATCGATGATATTTTGAAATCGATAATATTTTTGTTTCAGCATAATAATTTCTTTAGAAAACAATAATCATAAGTTATGACTTGATTATTTAGGATTTTTTAAGATCTGTAAGAATCTCAATCATTTCAGGGTAATTTGAGACAACATGATCAGAGAAATGTATTGGCCAAGGCGTAGGGATAGGTTCAGGAGAATACAAAATAATGGTTTTACCTGCCTCTTTTGCCTTTGCCATCTCTATTGCAGTCCCATAACTTGGTTTGTTCATAATTACAACCAAAACATCTGCTTTTGTAACATAATTCAAATCGTGATCTACTATTTCTTTAGACAAAGTTCTTTTGTTTCTAAAATCTTTGATGTCTGAATAATCCATGTCTTTTCCTTCAACATGATCAAGAATGTCAAATCCTGCATTGTGTATATCATCGTAAAATTTTCTAATTTCTTCTATTCCACCATATCCAATAGAACCACATACCATAACTTTCATACTTTGTAAAACCATCAGAGTAATATAATAAGATACATTGGTAATTGTGAAATCATTGGTATTAACTTCATACAAAAAATTTAATGACTTAGAATTTCCAAGAATTTGGTTTTCTCAGATCCGTAGAACATCCACGAAACCATGGAAGTTGTTCAAAGTGGATGGAGTACTGATGAATGCATATGAGTTTTTACAAAATAACAAAGCTTACGATAGTGTAACCAATAAAGGAATTCACAAAGAGATTGAATACGCTGGTCCAATAATGATGGATTCAGGTGGATTTTTCTTTATGAAGAAAAACGAGATAGACATTACACCGAAGGATATTATTTCATTTTATGAAAAAACAAAACCCAATTTTGGGGTAGTGTTAGATCATCCTTTATTTCCAGACTTAACTAAAAATCAAATTTTGAAAAGACAGTTAGAAACATTAGCAAACACAAAAACAATGTTAAAGCATAAAAAAACTAGAAATCCCCACATAGTTCCAGTAATTCATGGTTATGATGAAAAACAAATAGAATGGTTTGTTAAAAAACTTAAAAAAATTAAAAATTTTCAATTTTATTCCATAGGAAGTCTCGTCCCTTCATTGTATAATGTTAAAGATGTTGGGGGTTTGTTAAATGTCGTAAAAATAGTTAATCAAGTAAAGAGCCTTCTCCCTAGATCAAAAATTCATGTTTTAGGTACCGGTAGTGCATTGACCATGCATTTGATGTTTTATGCAGGTGCTGATTCTTTAGATACATCTGCATGGAGAACAAAAGCAGCATATGGTGCAATACAGATGGTTGGGACAGGAGATAGATGGATTTCTAAAAATGTAAGAAGTAAAAAATACACACAGCTTTCTAGAGAAGAAAAAAAGATTTTAGAGGATTGTAAATGTACAAGTTGTAAGAGTGAAGGGATTATAGGATTAAGGGAAAAATTTGATAATAGAGCAATTCATAACGCATGGATTTATCAAAAAGAAGTATCAAAAGCTAGAAAGATGATTCATCAAAATAGTTATGACAAATATGTTGAAGAATTACTAAAAAATACTAGATTATCCAATATGTTGAATGAAATTAAAAATTTAAGAAATTAAAAAATATTATTCATCTAATACAGATTATACAAATTCAAATTTCACGGGATTCAAATAGGTTATTTTATTATCAAAGAATAATCTTAGAAATTAGGAATTTCAATACGGATAGAGACATCAAACTAAAACTTCGATACAGTAAATGGGTGTTAGAAATTTTAACTAAACAGATAATTTCCCCTTAAGAGAATTTATTCTTCTAGCAAACTAAATAATTCTTTAAGATGTCTCATTTTTTCAGGATTCTGTTTTAAATTCATAATTTTCTCATGAACAGATTCACGTATTTGTGTCACTTCTTGTTTTGATTGTTTTCGAATCTCTATACGTTCTTCTTCAGCACGATTAATTCTCCCCAATAGATCATTTCGGGTTTTTATCAATTCATCATTAATTCTATTCTCCATATGCACTCTGAATTGCTCATTTTCTTTTTTTAAATTATGAGAAATTTCTCGTTCTTTTTCTAGTTCATTAATCCTCTGAGATTTGTCTTTAATCTCTATTTTCTGACGTTCACCTGAATCAATTGTGAGTTGTGGAATTGCCTTGCAAAATTCAGCAAAACATTGTTGTCGAGTGGGTGCAAGATAGACACCATCCAGTCCATTTTTGTGACCTAGAATCTTTTCTGCAATATTTGCATTTACATTATTTTCAAGTTTCATTATCGTGTTGAATCTTTTTCTGAATCCATGCATTAGTTGTGTGTCGTTTCGCATTCCATTAGTATTACGTTTGATTGATGTTTGATTTACACATCTCAAAAAAATATTAAATACTGCTTGTTTTGTGAGTTGTCGAATATCATCATTTGGTCTTAATACACTAAAATTATTTCTAAAAATTGGAGAATCACCATTAATTATTTCACGATATCGTTCTCGTTCATTGTGATATTTTTTGAGCCACTTTGTTGCTTCAGGGGTAAGAAATGCCCAATAGGAATCCCCGGCTACAACATCTTGAGAGATATCTCGATAATCTTTTTCTTCTGCATCTTCATTAGATTCTGCATAAAGTAAAACTGCATAGGAATCCATTGTATCATTGTTAGCAGAAGACATTGGAACCATGTGTTTCATTAGTAATGGATGTTCATGAATACCAACTCGTCCACCAATTGATGCCATGAAATGAACTAGTGCTCTATTTCTAGAGGTAGTGCATTTGTCTAGCATTTCATGAACTTGTTCAGTACTCCATGCCTTGTATCCAGAACGTCTTACAGCTGGCGGAAATAAGGATTCAAGAGGTCTCCATCGAACATCATTTTCTCTATAATTCATCCCTAAAACAAACTTGATTGGTTTGAACATTTTGGGAACAGAGTTTGGAGATAATGCATTGTTTGCAACTTTTGATAACAAGAATTTACAGTAAGATACAAGAGCGTTTTCTAACTCATCTGAAGGTATCGCGATTAGTTCATCAATGGAATGGATCGTACTATTACGAAAGAACTGCTTCAGTCGATAACCATATTCTATTTTGGTGGCATTAGCCAAGTTTGATTCCTCAATTGTGAGGATTTGTCGGGATTTAGTGCTCATTATGCCTAAAAAGAAGGTTTATTGGCTGATAAACTTTCAACTAACAGTAATTGGTTTGCACGCCAAGAAGTATTTCATAAATGATGGTGTATTCCATTAATTGTGAAATCTTCCAGTAGCAACTTTGGTTGCTACTGACATTATCATTAAATTTTTAAAATAACTCGTTGCATTTTTCACTAAAATGTAATGCGATATGATGAAAACGATAATTATATTTTGAAGAATTTCTATACTCTACAGATTTTGAAAGACAATAATCTAATTTTTTAAAATTATTAACATTCATCATATTGTAATATAGAAACTCTATGAAAAAATATTTAGTGAAATAATATAGTGTAATTACATTTTATTTGGTGCAACAATGCCCAATAAATCAAGGGATTTTTCAAGTGTAACCTTAAACGAATTTACTAAACATAATCGTGCGTTTTCTAATTTTTCATCACCAATTCCAAGAACTTTTGTATGTTCATAAAATGAATTAAACGAGA
>Ga0209992_10002569_pt1 | contig 16401 bp, 10 predicted proteins | sample 2SBtaG_2_FD_182564 | JGI IMG/M metagenome (GOLD analysis project Ga0209992, IMG submission 182564) | Deep subsurface microbial communities from Kolumbo volcano to uncover new lineages of life (NeLLi) - 2SBTROV12_ACTIVE470 metaG (SPAdes)... | ecosystem: Environmental > Aquatic > Marine >... | reverse complement strand
AGATGTGGCGTGGTTTCGCGCCACTACGGCCGTTGGCGACGCGCCAGTCGGAGATGTGGCGTGGTTTCGTGCCACTACGGCCGTTGGCGCCGCGCCAGTTGGCGATGTGGCGTACTTTCGTGCCACTACGGCCGTTGGCGCCGCGCCAGTTGGCGATGTGGCGTACTTTCGTGCCACTACGGCCGTTGGCGCCGCGCCAGTTGGCGATGTGGCCACCGTCTCCGCCCAGCGAGCCCGACAACGACGAAGAGCAGCCAAGCCCCCGAATCCCCCGACCGTGTGCTGCATCCGCAGTCGTCGTCCTTGCCGCCGGTGCCACCGGTGTCGCCGAGTCCCGTCTCGCCCCAGCCGGTGTCGGCGGTGTCCGAGCGCACGGGGTCGCAGTCCTCGGTCCACCCGGCCGAGCCAGGCCAGGCGTTGGGATCGGTGTCGTCGCAGTCGGTCTCATAGCTGTAGCCGTCGCCGTCCTGGTCGTCGTCGTTGTCGTCGCAGTCCTGGTCGGTGCCGTCGTACCAGATCTCGGTTGCGTCCGGATTCACGGCGGAGTTGTTGTCGTCACAGTCGTCGTCCACGTGCCAGCCGTCGCCGTCCTGGTCGTACTCGTCGGCGTCGTCGCAGTCGTTGATCAGACCGTCATAGGGCGTGTCGGGCGCGCCCGGGTAGGTGTCGGGATCGCTGTCGTCACAGTCGTCGCCGCCATGGCTGGCCGACGCGTGGCCGTCGCCGTCCGCGTCGTCGTCGTCGTTGCCCAGGCAGTCGCTGTCGACGCCGTCGTACCAGGTGTCGCTCGCCCCGGGGTAGACGGTCGCGTCGGTGTCGTCGCAGTCGTCGCCGCCGGCGACGCCGTCCCAGGCATGGGCGTCACCGTCCTGGTCGTCGTCGTTGCCGTCGCAGTCCTGGTCCACGCCGTCGTACCAGAGCTCCGCGGCGCCGGGGTTCACGCTCCCATCGGTGTCGTCGCAGTCCGTGTCATCCGCCACGGCGCTCGGCGGCGCGTCGCAGGCCACGACGGTCGTGGCCGGGTCGCCGTAGGTGTCGCTGTCCGCATCGGCGTACCAGGTGCTCTGACCGGTCACGTCGGGATCGTCGTCGTCGACCAGTCCGTCCCCGTCGTTGTCGCCCCCGTCGCACTCCTCGACGTCGTCGCAGTCGCTGATCCCGTCCGCATCGACGTCGTCCAGGCAACCGTCCCCGTCCAGGTCGCAAGCGCTGGCGTCCTGGGTCGGGCAGTCGTCGTCATCGTTCTCGACTGTGCCAGAGGGCTGGCTGCAGCCGGACAACGGCGAAGCCGTATCGCCCAGGCCGTCCCCGTCGCTGTCGTCGTACCAGGTGCCCGCATCGGCGCTCGTGTCCGGATCGATGACGCTGTCACAGTCGTTGTCCACCCCATCGCAGACCTCGGTGGCGCCGGTCCAGACCGATCCATCGGTGTCGTCGCAGTCGCCGTCGTCCGGGGTCTCGCCGTCGCCGTCGCCGTCCAGGCACCCGATGTCGCCGCCCACGGACGGGCTCAGGCCCATGGGCGACGTGATCCAGCTGGTGTCCCCCATCAGTGTCCCGTCCAGGCCACCGCCAGTGCCGTCGACCGCGGTGCTCCCGCTGCCGTCGTTCATGCCCCAGTGGGCGAGCAGGCCCGCCTCGCCACCGGTCAGCGACCAGTCCCGCAGGCACTGGAGCTCACTCTCGGTGCGGGCATGGTCCCAGATGCGCCACTCGTCCAGGGCGCCGGTGATGTTGTCCGACGTGTAGGGCGTGCCGTCGCTGTCGGCGCCCAGGATCCAGGTGTGCCCCGAGAAGCTGGGCCCCGCGGAAAAACTCGTGCTGCCCGCCAGGGCCCCGTCCAGGTACAGGCTCACGTCGCCCCCGTCGACCACCCCCGCCACGTGGATCGGCGTGCCCATGGCCGGCGTGTCCGTCACGCACAGGGCGACCCCATCCCCGCAAGAGTCGCCCTCGCCGGTGGTGGTGTCGTTGATCTCGATCTGCCAGGACGAGCCGTTGTAGATCACCCCAAAGGTGTTGTAGCCACTGGCGTCGACGGCCTCGATCAGGGCATCGCAGCAGCCGCTGAGGTGCAGGGCGTCCCACTGGATCCAGCCCTCGACGGTGAAGGCCGATCCCGGTGCGACAGCGCCCAGGTCGACGTAGTCCCCGTCGCCGTCGAGCTGGACCGCGCTGTCCTGGGCAAGGGCCTGGAGTGCGAAGAGGACGAGGGGAAGGAGGCCGTTCATCGGCTCAGCCTATCGCCGATGCTTGCGACGTCGCCGTCGCGGCTGGGATCCCCGTGCCCGGACCCGGAAGGGGCACGGCAGGCCGGACGGGCGCCCCTTGGGCCTCTACCGGCTGGCTCGGCCCTTGCACAGGGGCCGCTCCTGGCACCGCGGGATCCCCCATGCGACCCTCCTGGATCGCCCTGCTCGTGCTGCTGGCCCCCCGGGCCCTGGCCCAGGAGTGCCCAGCGCCCAGCGGCCTCGACGAGCTGCTCATGGACCCCGTTGCCGCCCTGGCTGCCGAGCTCGAGCCGGTCTTCATCGGCTGTCGGCCGTCTCCCGGGGAGTGCGTGGCTTCCTGTCCCGATCGCCAGGCCAGCTGGGCGCTCGACCCCGAGCAGTGCGATCTGCACGGCCCGGAACCCTACGCCTGCAGCTGCCTGGTCGAGGGTGAGCCCACCCCCGAAGAGCCCCCAGAGGGCGCGGTCTACGTGGGCTGCCGGCCCAGCCTGGGCGAGTGCGTGAACAGCTGCCCGACCCGGAACGCCTGGGGGACCGAAGACCCGGGCAGCTGCCCGCCCGAGCTTGGGGAGGGTTCGGTGGCCTGCTACTGCCTGTGACCTGTGACCGTCCCGGACAGAGCGCGGCCCCGAGGGACTGGAGCTCCCTCGGGGCCGGCCTGATTCCTGTACTGTCTCTCGCTACTTGGCGGCGTTGAACTGCTCCGCCTCGGTGCTCTCCGCCATCGCGCCCGTCGAGCTGAGACCACCGCTCAGCACCGTGCGCACGCTGTCGAAGTACCCGGTGCCCACCTCGCGCTGGTGGCGGGTCGCCGTGTAGCCGTTCACCTCGTCGTCGAATTCGGACTGCTGCAGCTGGGAGTATGCCGTCATGCCGTGGTCCCGGTAGCCGCGTGCCAGCTGGAACATGCCGTGGTTGAGCTGGTGGAAGCCGGCCAGGGTGACGAACTGGAAGGCGTAGCCCATCGCGCCCAGCTCCCGCTGGAACTTGGCGATCTCCACGTCGGTCAGGTGCTTCTTCCAGTTGAAGGACGGCGAGCAGTTGTACGCCATCTTCTTGCCCGGGTACTTCTCGTGCAGAGCCTCGGCGAAGCGCTTGGCCTCCGCCAGGTCCGGGTGGGACGTCTCACACCACACCAGGTCGGCGTAGGGCGCATACGAGATGCCGCGGTCGATGGCCTGGTCCAGGCCGCAGTTGACCCGGAAGAAGCCCTCGGGGGTGCGCTCGCCGGTGCAGAAGCGCTGGTCCCGCTCGTCGATGTCGCTGGTGAGCAGCTTGGCGGCGTTGGCGTCGGTGCGGGCGACCAGGATGGTCGGCACGCCCATGACGTCGGCGGCCAGCCGCGCGGCGACCAGGGTGCGGATGAACTGGCTGGTGGGCACCAACACCTTGCCGCCCAGGTGGCCGCACTTCTTCTCGGCCGCCAGCTGGTCCTCGAAGTGCACGCCCGAAGCGCCCGCCGCGATCATGTTCTTCATGAGCTCGTAGGCGTTCAGGGGACCGCCGAAGCCCGCTTCTGCGTCGGCCATGATGGGGGCCATCATGTCGGTGCTGGTGTCACCTTCGGCCCAGCGGATCTGGTCGGCACGCTGGAGCGCGGCGTTGATGCGCTTGACGACCTGGGGCACCGAGTTCGCCGGGTAGAGCGACTGGTCGGGGTAGGTCTCGCCCGCCAGGTTCGCGTCGGCCGCGACCTGCCAGCCGGACAGGTAGATGGCCTTGAGGCCGGCCTTGACCTGTTGCACGGCCTGGCCACCGGTCAGCGCACCCAGGGCCCGCACGGGGGGCCCGGACTGCATGAGCTTCCAGAGCTTGATCGCGCCCTGTTCGGCGACGGTGTAGCGCACGCGCATCGGGCCGCGCAGCTTGACGACCTGGTCGACGCTGTAGGGCCGCCGCACGCCAGCGTAGCGGTCCGCGGGGACCTCGCCGACTTCGGGGGTGACCAGGCTCAGCGCCTGGTCCGGGGTGACAGGGACCTCGACGGTCTCGTTCTCGTGCTCGATCATCACTTCTGCTCCAGGATGGTGGTGATCCGCGCGTACGCGGGCAGGGTCAGGAACTCGGGGAACTCGTCGCTGGTGGCCACGGCGGCGAAGACCTCGCGGGCCTCGTACAGCCGGCCGAAGCGACCCGCGGCCGGGCCTCCAGCGTCTTGGAGGGCCTGGACCTCTTCGTCCAGGATGCGGGCGACGCGCTCGGCGGTGACCGGCTCACCGTCGGTCATCACCACGCCGTGCTTCAGCCACTGCCAGATCTGGGCCCGGCTGATCTCGGCGGTCGCGGCGTCCTCCATCAGGTTGGCGATGGGCACGCAGCCATTGCCTCGCAGCCAAGCCTCCAGGTACTGCAGGCCCACGCTCACGTTCAGCCGGAGGCCCTCGGGGCTCACGGTGCCCTGGGGCACGGCCAGCAGATCGTCGGCGCTCACCGCGACGTCGAGCCGGGCCCGGTCCAGCTGGTTCGGCTGGCGCATGTGGGTGTCGAACACGTCCTGGGCCAGGGACACCAGGCCGGGGTGCGCCACCCAGGTGCCGTCGTGGCCGTCCTCGACCTCGCGCTGCTTGTCGGCGACGACCTTGTTCAGCGCGGTCTCGTTGGCCACGGGGTCGTGACGAATCGGGATCTGGGCCGCCATGCCGCCCATCGCGTGCACGCCGCGGCGGTGGCAGGTCTGGATGACCAGCTCGGTGTAGGACTTCAGGAAGCGGCGATCCATGCCCACCAGGCTGCGGTCGGGCACCACGAAGGCCGGGTCGTTCCGGAACGTCTTGATGAAGCTGAAGATGTAGTCCCAGCGCCCGCAGTTGAGCCCGGCGGAGTGCTCGCGGAGCTCCCACAGGATCTCGTGCATCTGGAAGGCGGCCAGCACGTGCTCGCACAACACGGTCGCCTTGATCGTGCCGCTCGGCAGGCCCAGCGCCGCTTGGGCGGCCAGGAACACGCTGTTCCACCAGCGGGCCTCGGTGTGGTCCTGGAGCTTGGGCAGGTAGAAGTAGGGGCCGCTGCCCCGATCCAGGAGCGCCTGGGCGTTGTGGAAGAAGAAGAGCCCGAAGTCGAGCAGACAGCCGGGCACGGGCTCGCCGTCGACCACCAGGTGGGCGTCGACCAGGTGCAGGCCCCGGGGCCGGACCATCAGCGTCGCGACGGTGTCGTTCAGCCGGTAGGTGCCCTTGGTCGGGTGCTCGAAGGTGATCGTGCGACCCACCGCGTCCGCCAGGTTGACCTGGCCGTCCAGGTTGTTGGACCACGTTGGGGCGTTGGAGTCCTCGAAGTCCGCCATGAAGACCCGGGCGCCCGAGTTCAGGGCATTGATGATCATCTTGCGGTCCACCGGACCGGTGATCTCGACCCTGCGGTCTTGGAGGTCTGCGGGCTGAGGGGCACAGGTCCAGTCGCCGGAGCGGATCTGGGCCGTCTCGGCTAGGAAGTCCGGACGCTGGCCGGCGTCGATGGCCTCCTGTCGGGTCACCCGCGCAGCCAATAGCTCCAAGAGTGCCGGGCGGAATTCGCGCACCAGCTCGGCCACAAGAGACAGGGCCGCGGGGGTCAAGATGCGCTCGTGGGCGGACGTGACGGGGCCCACAACCTCGACGCCGTCGAGGGTCGGTGCACGCCGCGGGGGCTCTTCCGTGCCGAGGGAGAAGGGGGTCATGTACAGGTCTCCGTGCCAACCGGGGATCCGGTGTAAAGACCTTGACCCATCCTTCGATGGTTTTGTAAGTGTCCGACAATATTGCTGTAAATCGGTTGACGGGAGAAAACCTACAACCGGTAAATCTGTAAGGTCTGTAAAGTCCGGCCCTGTGCAGCTGGCCTTTCAGCACCGGGTGGTAGGGTCGGGCCCGCCGAGGCAGGCGCAGAGGTGCCCGGGTGCCCGATCGCACGCTGATCATCGTGAGCGATCTCCACCTGGGGGGCGCCCCAGCGAGTGCAGGCCACCCCGGCTTCCAGATGTGCCCTGTGGAGAGTCGGCGGCGCCTGGTGGCCCTGGTCGAGCGGTGCGGGAAGCGCGGAGACGAGCTGGTCATCGCTGGCGACTTCATCGACTTCCTGGCCGAGGAGCGACCGGGGTCGGGCTTCGCGGCCTTTCGGGAGGACCCAGAGGAGGCGGTGGCCTGTCTGTGGGCGGCGATGGCCCACGCCGACGAGCCCCTGGCACCCGGGCCGGGGGTGTTCGGCGCGCTGGCGGCGTTCGTCAAGTCCGGCGGGGCACTGACCCTCCTGTTGGGCAACCACGACCTGGAACTGTGCGTGCCCCCGGTCCACCAGGCCCTGGTCCAGGCGCTGACCGGGGGCGCACCCGCGCGCCTGACCTTCCTCTACGACAACCAGGCCCTGTGCGTGGGCGACCTGATCGTGGAGCACGGCAACCGCTACGACGGCTGGAACCAGGTCATGCACGACGGCCTGCGGCGCTTCCGCTCCCAGGTGTCCCGGGGCGAGCCCGCGTCCTTCGGGCCGCCGCCGGGCTCCAAGCTGGTGGTCCGGGTCATGAACGACCTGAAGCAGCGCTTTCCCTTCGTGGACCTGTTGAAGCCAGAAGAAGAGGGCGTGGCCCCCATCCTGGCGGCGCTGGAGCCCAAGGTGCTCTCGGAGCTGCGGCACCTGGCCCCTCTCAAGGCCCATGCCTGGGTGTTGGAGCCCAAAGCGGGCGGCGTGCCGAGGGTGCTGTCCGCCATCGCCGCGGATCCGGAGAGGCTCCGGGACGCGGACCAGGTGGAGCGGGCGATCGCGGCCGGGCCCGAGTCGGCGTGGGCGCCCGCGCCGGGCCTGCAGGCCGTCGCTGCCGACAAGAAGCCCCAGCCCGGGGCCCTGCGGACCGTGCGGGACCTGTGGCAGATCGCCAGGATGGCGGAGCAGGATCCCTGGTCGGCGCTGCACCGCGCTCTGGTGCGGCAGCGGGAGTCCTTCCACTCGACCTTCGACCCCCTGCACGAGCAGCCCCGCTACCTGGAAGCGGCCCGTCGGCTGGCCGGGGACCAGCCCAAGGTGGTGGTCTTTGGCCACACCCACCTGGCCAAGGACATCCCGCTGAATCCGGTCGGCGGGCGCTACCTGAACACGGGCACCTGGTGTCCTGTGATCCGCCTGCCGGACCGCTTCACCGATCCCGCGCACCTGGGGGACGCCACCGTCGAAGCCGCGCTGGAGGGCATGGTCCGGGACTTTCGCGAAGGCCGCCAGGACGCCTGGGTCCAGCTGCGCACGACCTTTGCCCGGGTGGTGGTGGGCCCCGACGGGGCGATCGGAGACGCGGGTGTGTTCGAGTGGGACGGCCAGGGGGAGACCCCCTTCGCCGGGCACCCGGCGTGATGCTCAAGGCCGCCGTCGCCCGCGTCCAGGCCGACGGTGGGCCCCAGGGCACCGGCTTCCTGGTTCGGCAGACCCACCTGGTGACCTGCGCCCACGTGCTGGGGCGCGATCCGGACAGCTTGGCAGAGCGGGCGACGCTGACCTTTGCCGACGGCCGCACGGTGGGGGCCAGCCGGGTCTGGGTGCACGAGCGGCTGGATCTGGCGGTGCTGGCGCTGGACCACCCGGCCCCGGTGGCGCCACTGCTGCGGGGCGAAGTCCCGGAGCGTGGAGCGGCCTGGGAGAGCTGGGGCTTCCCGGACCAGGTGGACCATGGCCACCCGTTCACCGGCAAGGTGAGCGATCCGGCCTTGGACATCGGGCCGGTCCGCACGCTGCTGCTCGAGACCGGCGCCGCACGGGAGAGGCTGTCCGGGGTCAGTGGGGCGCCGCTGGTGGTCAGCGGTCGGGTGGTGGGCGTCATCACGTGGCAGCTGACCCGGGACGGCAAGCCGTCGCTGGACGCGCTCTATGCGCTGCCGATCGCGGCGCTGGAGGGCTCGCCGACCGTGCCGCTGCTGCCGGTCTCGCCGTACCCGGGGCTCAGGGCATTCGAGAGTGCTGATGCAGCGGTGTTCTTCGGCCGGGAGGAGCAGAGCGAGAGGCTGGCGGGGCAGGTGCGGGCCGTGATGGAGGACCCGGCGGACGCGCCGCGCATGGTGGTGTTGTACGGCCCGTCGGGGTGCGGCAAGACGTCGCTCTTGCGTGCCGGGGTGATCCCCAGGCTGGGTGAAGAGACGGAGGTCGTGTTGTTCCAGGCCCGAGCGGACCTGACCTGGCAGCTGGCGCTAGCGATGGCCGAGGGGAGCCCGATGCAAGAGGTCCAGGCCCTCCGCGACGAATTGGATCGCGACGCCGGGGGCCTGACTCGGGCGCTGCAGGCAGTGCCCGAGCTCGCCGGGCGCCACGTGTTGATCTGCATCGACGCCCTCGAACAGGTGCACGCCCAGGACGCGGGCGAGGCCTTCCTGGACCTGCTGCTGCACGCGGCTTCGCATCCAGAAGCCCGGTGCACGGTGGTGGTGACCCTGCGCTCGGAGTTCCTGGGCTGGCTCCAGGGGCGGGCGGACACCAACCTGGCGCTGGCTCAGCACGGGACCCTGGTGAGCGCGATGACCCGGGAGCAGCTGACGGCGGCGGTGGCACGGCCCGCACTGGAGGCGGGTCGGCCCTTGGACGCTGGGGTGGTGCACCGGCTCGTGGATGAAGCACTCGGGCGACAGGGGGCGCTGCCGGCGCTCCAGTACGCGCTGGCCCGCGTCTGGGATGGCCTGGGGCGGGGTGAGCCGGCGGCGAGGGTGATGGAGGCGATGGGGTGGCTGGGGGGAGCGCTGGCGACCCAGGCCGAGGAGGTCTACGACAACCTGCCCGAGGGGGAACAGGGCCGGGCCCGGTTCTTGTTCAGCATGTTGGCGACGCGACGCGCCACCTCCGATCCGTGGGTCCGACGTTCGATGCCGGTCGACGAGCTGGTGAAGGACGCGGAGACCCGGGCCGTCCTGGACCGCTTCGCTGCGCCCGGGGTGAACCTGCTCGTCACCTTCGATCCAGACGGACCAGGTCCCAGGCCGATGCACGTCGAGGTGGCTCACGAGTCCCTGTTCTCGTCCTGGGACCGGCTGGGCGGTTGGCTCGAGGAGGTAGGCGAGTGGCTGATCTTCCGGGACAAGGCAGAGCTGGCTGCTTCGGAGTGGCGCCAGGGGGACGGACAGCTGTGGCGGGAAGCTCGTCTGCAGCGGCTCCGCTGGCTGGTGCACGTTGGTGGCTACCCGGTCAGCGACGATGTCCGGGCCTTCTTGGACGAGAGCTTTCAGGTGCAGGCCAGGACCGACCGGCTTCGGCTGGCGTTCTTCGCGGCCCTCCTGTTCGCCCTGATCATCGCTATGGGGAGCGCGGTGTGGGCCCTGGACGAGCGGGACCGCGCCGAGGACTTTGCAGCGGTGAACCTGCCTCTCACGAACCTGGTGCTCTATGACCTGGTGGTGGCGGGCATGGGGGAGGAGGAACTGGAAGCCCTGGACGACGCCCTGGCAGCGATGCACGCATCCCTCGAGGCCAAGCCGGATCGCGATGCGGAAGAGGAGCGGATGCGCGGCATGGTGCGGCGGGCGCAAGGGCAGATCCAGGTGGAGCGGGGCGAACCCGAAGAGGCGCTGAACGCCTTCCGAGAGGCCCAGGCCATCGCGAGCAGACAAGCTGAACAAGCCCCCGCCAACCCGCTTTACCTGCAGGACCAGATCGTGTACCTGGAGCGCCAGGGCGACGTCGCAGCTGAGCTGAATCGCTGGTCAGAGGCGCTCCAACTCTACGAGGATGAACTGCTCGCAGCGAAGCGGGCCGCCGAGCTGGAGCGAGAACAGGGCGGCTCTCTCTGGGTTCAGCGCGTGCGCCGCCAGCACCTGGCGGCACAGCGGGTGGCCCAGGCGGCGGGAAGCATGGGTCAGCTCACCCGTGCTCACGAGACCGCGCTGTGGGATCTGTCGCTCTGCCGGGAGGCCCTGGTTCGGGGTGTCGAGCAGGGGCTCGCTCCGCCAATGCTCGACCACCTGGCCCGTTGGCTCCAGGCCGCGGAAGTTCAGGTCCACGCTCACCTGGCGGCCCAAGAGGACTGGCGCACACTCCATGACTTCGTGGCCCAGAGCAAGCGCTGGTGGCGCACGAACGACAGCGTGACAGGGGCCGATCTCGGCTGGATGGGACCGTTCTCGAGAGGGGTCACGCAGGCCCAGATCCGGGCCATGCTGAATCGAGGAGATGCCAATGGCGCCGCGGCGTCAGCGGCGCGGGGGCCCTGGCGATCTGGCTCAGAGGCCTACGGTGCGGATCTGCTGGAATCAGAGGCCCAGCTGATCTATGGGCGCACCCACGAGAGCCGCGTCATCGCGCTGGAGCTCCTGAAGGAGGGGCCAAGCGACGACTGGCCGAGTATGGCCTTCCAGCGCGTCCTGGCTGCTGAGCTCGACATGGCTCAAGGTGCGCAAGCCTGTACACGACACAGCTTCATTCGGAGTGACGACTCGTCGGGCAAGCTCTTGGTCGGCCGTCACTGGTGCCTGATCCCCACCCTTCACGGCGATCTTGCGCCACTCCAACTCGATACCCAGGCCCCAGCCGATGCCAATCCAGGCGCGGCGCGCAATCTCCTGGCGCGGCTCCCCGAGATGGCCACAGAGCGCCTGGCCCCCTCCGAAGCCCGCCGCCTGGTCATCGGGTACGCCGTCAACCTCGCCACGCTCGACCTCTACGAGAACACCCCCGACACCGCCCTCACCGGCTTCACCGACGCCCTCACCCAGATCGACAGCGCCGGCGAGCTGGCCCCCCTCATCGAGTGGCGCAAGATCAAGGCCACCGCCCTCGAAGGCCGCGGCGCTGCCCTGACCGCCCTCGACCGCCCCGAACAGGCCCTCGCCGCCCACCGCGAAGCCCTGGCCCTGCGCGAAGGCATCCTCGCCGACCAGCTCGGCTGGATCCACAACCAGCTCGACCTGGCCGCCTCCCAAGCCCGGCTGGCCCAGGTCGTGGGCGGAGAAGAGGGCCGCGCCCTGGTCGACCAGGCCCTGGTCACGGTGCGCGATCTCGCCAGCCGCGACAGGCTCCCGCCCCGCTATGCCAACTGGCCCACCGAGCTCAGCGCCCTGTCCCAGCGTCTGTAAGCTGTGTGGCTGTAAGGGCCTGTAAAGTGCGCCCATGGCCAAGACACCCCGCATGGGCGGCAAGGTGCGCAGCCTGCGGCGCAAGGAGGGCCTGACCCAGGCCCAGCTCGCCGCAGAGCTCGACATCTCCGCCAGCTACCTGAACCTGATCGAGAACAACCGCCGGCCGCTCACAGCGCCGCTGTTGATCAAGCTGGCCCGGCGCTTCTCCGTGGACCTGGACGCCTTTGCAGAAGAGGACGAGGCCCGGCTGGTCGCTGCGCTCCGGGAGATTCTGGGTGACGGGCTCTTCGAGGCCCACGAGGTCGGCCTCAACGAGGTCCGGGACGTGGTCGCGCGCTCGCCCGAGCTCGCCCGGGCCCTGCTGACCCTCTACCAGCACTACGACGACGCCAAGCAGACCGCCCGGGACCTGCTGGAGCGCGTCAACGACGCCGGGGGCACGCCCGAGCTGAACGAGCGCTTCCGCAGCCCCGCCGAAGAGGTCTCCCAGGTCCTCCAGGACGCCGCCAATCACTTCCCCACCCTGGAGACCGGGGCCGAGCGCCTGTGGCGAGACGGCGGGCTGGACATTCCCAACCTGCGCCACCGCCTGGCGACATGGCTAGAGGGCAAGCTGGGCATCGAGGTGCGCTCCTTGCCGTTCCATGCGGGCGATCGCCGGGTTCGGCGCTATGACCCCAAGCGCCGCTTGCTCGAGCTCAGCGAGGTGCTCGCCCCCCGCAGCGTGAACTTCCAGCTGGCTCACATGGTCGGCCTGTTGTCCCACGAAGAGGACCTGAACCGCATCCTCGAGGGGGCCCGGCTGAGCACCCCCGATGCCCGGTCCCTGTGTCGGGTGGCGCTGGCCAACTACTACGCCGGCGCGGTCTTGATGCCCTACTCGGACTTCCTGCAGTCCGCCAAGACCGAGCGCTACGACGTGGAGCTGCTCGGGGCCCGCTACCGCACCAGCTATGAACAGGTCTGCCACCGGCTCACCACGCTGCAACGGCCCGGCGAGCAAGGGGTGCCCTATCACCTCATCCGCGTCGACATCGCGGGCAACATCTCCAAGCGCTTCTCGGCGAGCGGCATCCACTTCGCCCGGTTCTCTGGCGCGTGCCCCCGCTGGAACGTGCACGCAGCGTTTCTGACGCCCGGGCGCATTCGCACCCAGGTCTCGGAGATGCCGGACGGCACGGTCTATTTCTGCTTCGCCCGCACCCTGCGCAAGGGCCGGGGTGGCTGGCACGCCCCCACCGCCGTGCACGCCATCGGGCTGGGCTGCGACGTGCGCTACGGCAAGGAGCTTGTCTACAGCGACGGCATCGACCTGGACACGCCCACGCCGGTCCCGGTGGGCGTCAGCTGCAGGCTGTGCGAACGGCTGGACTGTGCCGAGCGGGCCTTCCCCGCCGTCGCACGACCGATGCGCATCGACGAGAACGTGCGCGGCCTGAGCTTCTACGCCCCGGTCGAGCGGTGAAGGCCCTGTTCCCCGAGCTACGCCGCTGCGCAGTCATCGGCATGGTCCACCTGAGGCCTCTCCCGGGCAGCCCCGGGTGGCAGGGCGCGATGACCGCTGTGCTCGACGCCGCCATGTCCGACGCCGAGGCACTCATGCTCGGGGGCTGCGACGGCTTGCTGGTCGAGAACATGGGGGACGTGCCCTACCTGAAGGGCCGGGTCCATCCAGAGACCGCCGCGGCGATGGCCGTGGTCACGGCGGCGGTGGTGGAGCTGGGGCTGCCGACCGGAGTCCAGGTGCTTGCCGGTGCGAACCGGCAGGCCCTGGGCGTCGCAGTGGCCGCGGGGGCCCGCTTCATCCGGGCCGAGGCCTTTGCCTACGGCCACGTGGCCGACGAAGGCTGGCTCGAAGCGACCGCGGGCGAGCTGCTCCGGGCCCGGGCGGCCCTGGGTGCCGAGATCGCGATCTGGGCCGACGTGCAGAAGAAGCACGCCGCCCACGCCGCCACCGGCGATCTGTCCCTGGCTGGCCTGTGCCAGGGCCACGCCTTCTGCGGCGCCGACGCACTGGTGATCACCGGGCCCTCCACCGGCTCCCGCACCGACCCCGGCGACGTCCAGGACGCCCGCACCGCCGGCCTGCCGGTGATCGTGGGCTCCGGGGTGGACGACGTGGACGCCGCCGAGCTGGCGGGACTCGCCGACGCCTTGATCGTGGGCAGCTGGCTCAAGGAGAGCGGCGACTGGCGCCGGCCGGTGGACCGGGAGCGCGTGCGGCGGGTGGTCCAGGCGGTGGCCGGCTGACGGCGAGGTGCACAGGTCCGCCCTGAACGCGACAACCGCTTCGCAGGTCCGGGCCGAACGCGACACTTTCAGCGGCCGGGAGGCCTGGGCAGCTCCGTGGAGCCCTCGAGAGCCCCCCGGAGTCCCGCGGACCGCCCTTGCGGTCGCGTTCGACCCGGACCTGCGCGCGATGCGTCGCGTTCGACCCGGACCTGTGCGCCATGTGTCGCGTTCGACCCGGACCTGTGCCGGGCCGAGGCCGACTGCAAGAGGAGGCGCCACATGACCTACAGCCCCACAGAGAGGGCGACCAGCTTGTCGTCCTGGGTCGCGCACTCGCATCCTGCAACCTCTCTCGATCCGCCAGGAAAGCCACTTCATGCGGCGGCGCCCACGCGGGCCCCTCACCATGTCTCGGTTTGCTCTCCGACTCGGTAGGATCGCCCTGGATGCGTCCAGCCCTCCTCATCTCGCTCCGGGATCTCTCGGACCCCATGGCCGAGCAGGAGCGCCAGTGCTTCGCCGACACGGCCCGCCACCCGGTCGAGCTGTGCTCCGCCGTGGGCCGCATCGTGCCGCGGGACGTGCTCGAGGATCGCCCTGCGGTGTTCTTCGGCGGTTCGGGCGCCTACTCGGTGCTCGACGAGCACGACTGGATCAAGGGCATGCTGGACCTGCTGGTGCACACCGCCGACGCCAGCATCCCGGCCTATGCGAGCTGCTTCGGCTTCCAGGGCCTGGCCCTGGCGATGGGCGGCCAGGTCACCCGGGACGACACCCGCCAGGAGCTCGGCGCCTATGAGATCACACTCACGCCCCAGGCCGCCGCAGACCCCCTCTACCGCCAGCTCCCCCAGCGCTTCTTCGCCCAGCTGGGACACCACGACCACGTCGACGCCCTGCCAGGGGGGGTGACGCTGTTGGCCACCGGCGACATCTCGCACCACCAGGCCTTCAAGGTCGACAGCGCCCCGTTCTGGGCCAGCCAGTTCCATCCGGAGCTGACCAAGGCCACGACCTACGCCCGGTTCCTCCACTACCTGGACCACTACGCCGACGACCCCGACGAGGCCGCCCGGATCGACGCCCAGATGCGCGCGATGCCCGAGACCAAGGCCCCCGCGGTGCTGCTGCAGGACCTGGTCCAGCTGGGGCTGGCGCGGGGCTGAAAGACTCCCAGGCCTGGGCCGTAGCCCCAGGCATGTCCCGACCAGACCTCACCCCCCTCCTGGACCGCCACGCAGAGCTCGAGAGGTCGTACCGCCGCAAAGCGGCCATCACTGCCGTCGCCGCCATCGGGCTGGGCCTGTTGCTCGCCACGACCGCTGGGGCCCTCTGGAAGCTCGGCATCGGGCTCTACATCGGCTGGTGGGCCGTCGAGGGGCTCGGGAAGAGGGCCCTGCGCACCCACCGCCAGCTCAGCAGCGAGGCCCGGCAAGCCCACAACGAGCTCGTCGAGACCGAGACCCAGCTGGCTGTGTCGCGTCAGCGCATCTCGGCGACCGCGTCCCTCCAGGGCGCCTCCCAGGGGCTGGCCGTGGTCGACGACGTGGGGGGCGGGGAGCTGTCGCTCCCCCGGGCCGGCGAGCTGTCCCTGCCACAGGACTGACCCCGGAGCGGCTAAGGAGACCTCTGGGGAGAAGCTCACGCGGTGTTCGGCTGGCTCCTGACAAGACTGCTCGTCCGCCCAGGGCGATTCCTGGGGGGATCCACCCTGGCGTGCCTGGCACTGGCCTCGGTCGCCCTGGTCGTGCCCGCTGACACGAGCTTCCTGTCGGTGCTCCCCCAGCACGACCCGCTGGTCCAACGCTACCTGGCGATCGATCAGACCGCGCGGCTGAGCCATCGGGCGATCCTCCTGCTCGAGGGGAACGACGACGCTGTAGAGGCCGCCGCACTGACCGCGCTGGAGACCCTGGACGGCCACCCCGAGGTCGACTGGGTCGCGCCCGACCCCCGTCAGGAACCCGGCGCCCGCGTGCTCGTGGCCTCCCTCGTGGACGACCCGATGCGGCTGGCTGGCAAGGACATCGTGAGCGGCCAGACGTCCTTCAGCGTCGTGGAGCGGGAGCTCGCCGCGGCCCTGGACGGCTCGGGGGTCTCGGTCGGCTGGGCCGGGGTGCCGCCCCAGACCATCCAGGACATCGAGGCCACCATGGGCCGCATGCTCTGGCTGACCCCCCTCAGCTTCCTGGGCGTGCTGCTGCTCCTGCGCACCGTGGAGCGTCGGCTGGTTCGGCTGGGGCTGATCGGCGGGGCCCTCGGCCTGGCCGCGGCCGGCACGGTGGGGCTGAGCGCTCTGGTGTTCGGCAGCCTGACCTTCAACGAGGGTTTCCTGGTCGTGGTGGTGTGTGGCCTGGGCGCGGACTTCGCCCTGCACCTGGTCGTCCGCCTGCGCGAGGAGCGGGCAGCCGGGCCCGGCTTCGAGGAGGCCCTGAGCCGTACCCTGGACGGCGCCGGCCCGGCCGTCGCCGCCGGTGCCCTGACCACGGCCGGTGCCTTCGCCGTCCTGGCCCTGGCCCCGGAGACCCTGCCCCGCCGCATGGGCGTCATCGGCGCCAGCGGCCTGGTCCTGTGCCTGCTCCTGATGCTCACCTGGCTGCCTGCGGCGTGGGTGCTCCTGGAGCGCCGTGGCGCAGCGCCGTCCACGGACGCCGCGTTTCGGGTGCCAGGGCTCCGGCGGTTGGCGGGCCTGTCGGTGGCCCACCCCGGGCGCACAGTCGCCGTCGGCCTGCTGGCGCTCGCGGTGCTCCTGTTGGGGCTGGGGGTCGACGACGGCCTGCACGTGGTGCAGCGGCTGCGCGAAGACTCCGACCTGCCCGCCGATGCCGCCGCCGTCTCGGTCGGCCGAGCAGTCGTGATGACCACCGCGACCACCAGCGCCGGCTTCGCAGGGCTGCTCTTGTCGAACAACCCCAGCCTCGAGG
>Ga0209992_10002568_pt1 | contig 16403 bp, 15 predicted proteins | sample 2SBtaG_2_FD_182564 | JGI IMG/M metagenome (GOLD analysis project Ga0209992, IMG submission 182564) | Deep subsurface microbial communities from Kolumbo volcano to uncover new lineages of life (NeLLi) - 2SBTROV12_ACTIVE470 metaG (SPAdes)... | ecosystem: Environmental > Aquatic > Marine >... | reverse complement strand
AGCACAACAACAGGCAGCAACACAAGCTGGTCTTGGCACATTACAGTTTGATCCTAGCACAGGAGCGGTGTCTGGTGTTCAAGGTACAGGGGTTGCAGGATTTCAACCATTCTTAACAGATGCACAGACTACTCTGGGTGGTGTATCACCAATGATTCAGGAAGCAGCGACTAGAACAGGTCCTACTGCATTTCAAGCTTTTGAATCTCCATACCAAGCAGCAGTTAGAGATGCTACGCTTGCACAGTTTGATGAACAAGCAAAAATAAGACAACAAGGTATTAGAGATCAGGCTGCTAAGTTAGGTGCACTAGGAGCTGGTAGAACAGGTGTACAATTATCAGAGTATGATAGAAAATCTGATATGGACAGAGCATTACTACAAGCACAATTAAATCAAGCAGGGTTCACACAAGCTAATCAATTAGCAGCGCAAGCATTCGCACAACAAGGACAACTAGCAGGATTACAATCAGGACTTGCTAATCAACAACTTGGTTTTGCAACAACACAACCACAACTAGCAGCTGGTGCGATAGGTATGGCACAAGGTCTAGGACAAGGTGATCTAGCTTACAGACAAGCTGTACAGGACGCACAACAAGGTGCAAATAGAATGGCAGCGTTTGAACCGATCGAAAGACTTGCAAGATTTGGTCAGGGACTAACAGGAGTAGGTGGAGGACTTGGATCAGTACAAACTATGACTGGACCAGCAGCACCGCAACAAAGTCCATTAGCAGGAGCACTGCAAGCAGGTATAGGAGCATTTAGTTTAGGCAAACTATTTGGATAGATATGAATTATAAAGTTATGCAAAGACCTATGTTTAAGATGGGGGGCAAAGCTGCCTCACAAGGCACAGGTATTACATCAGGTTTAGATAAGAAAATAAACATGGCTATTGGTGGTGGAGTTATTCAAGGAGATGATCTTGGTGCAAGAGAAGGTTTTCAACAACCAGATCTTAGCGGTATGTCAATTGAAGATTTAATAAACTTACGATCGCAAAATTATGACAAATCTTTATCTCGTATCGGTGACATGAGAGATATAGTTAAACTACAAACTCTTGGTAATCTTGCAACAAATGTATTGCCAAATATCGAAAGAGGTGGATTAAGTGGTGTCGTAGATTTTTTTCAAAATCCAATGACAACACAAAGTGCAATCAAAGGTTTAACGGGTTTAAAAACTGTCGATCTTAAAGAAAAAGAGTTACAAGGTAAGGGTTTAGATAGATTAATAAGTGGTAAAATAGATTTAGAAAAATTAAATATTGCAAGAGATAAAGCTGCCATATTAACTGCTACTCAAGTTAAAGTAAATTCAGGTAATGAAGCCAGACAAATTTTACGAAATAATAATGTTACAAATCCTAATGATTTAAAAGATCCAATATTAAGAGATCAATATTATGAATTAAAAAATATAGCAGACGGAACTTTGACTCCAAGTGATGCTACACAAATAGCCACAAGATTAGTTAATTCTAATTCTATTGCACAAGAAAAAGAAAAAGGTTATGGCTACAACGCAGAAGAATTTAAAGACGCAGTTGACGCTATGGTTTCAGTATTACTTGGTGGTAATGCTGAGGGTGGTATGCCAAATAGAGTTGAAAGACAAATGGGATCACCAATGACAGGTGAACAACCAATGGCAAACCCTATGGCCGTTGAAAGAAAAGATGTAGCTATGGAAACACAAGGTCAAGGCAATGATGCATACGCTATGTTAAGAGCTAGATTACCACAAGAAATACCAGACGATGTTGTAAAACTAATTGCATATAACAAAGAAGCTTTTGCAGACTTTGCAAGTATTAAAAACCAAGAAGACGTAACATCGTTCAATCAGAAATATAATGTCTCAATGAACATTGATGTGTCTACCGTATAAGGAGGCCAATGGACGAGAGTAAAAAACCACAGATACGACCTTTCTTACAAGGAGCTTTAGACAAAGATCCACTAGATAGAACATTTTTAGAAAAACTAGCCGTTGGTATATACGGACCAGGTATCGAAGCAAGAGAGGACGCTAACAAACCCTCTGCAGTATTAGATGATGCCTATAGTGATTTTGTATTAGAATTACCAGCGGAGGTACAAGCTGATGTGGATAGATATCTAAACATATTTAGAAATGATCCCACGCCTGTAATACAGTTTTTAGATGAATATAAAAAAGAAGGATACTCTGACTATTTTAAAGACAGTAAAAATTTTACAGACATAGCAGATAAAAAAGATCTTGGTAGATTTGCTGATTTTAATTTTTTAGGTAAGGGTTCATACGATGCTTTATACAGAAAAGATGAAGCAGGTGATAAAGCACGACAGAAAGTTATGGAGTCTAAACTTACCCAGGCAGTTATTGGTCCGGGTCAAGGTCTATACACAGCAGTACGAGGAACAGCAGAAACAATATCTGCATTATCAGATCTATATCTTGATACAGAAACACTAGACAATGTGCAGAAAGCTTTACCTGAAATGTCTCTTGATGATATTTATGGTGAAGACGCAGGAGGTGTTGCAAAATTTACTTCATTACTAACACAATACGGTACAGGTTTTGCTGTTGCACAGAAGATAGCAAAAAAATTATTTGGTAACGTAGCTAAAACAAAACTTGCACAAAAAACTGCAGCTGTTGCAGCTACAAACAAAGCAGCTAACTATGGAGTTAATCTTGCAAAGTATGGTGGTTATTGGGTATTGCCTGCATTTGCAGCTGATACAACTGTATCTGCTACAGGACAAAAATCTGTTGGAGAAATATTTGGCGATGAAAGTGGTAATTTTTTAGAAAGAGCTTTGGCTAATACTAAACTTGAAAGTTTAGAGGGTATTACAAATCCAAAAGAATATGCAGCTGCTGTATTAAGAAACAAATTAAAATTTGGTACGGAAGGCACAGCATTTTTAGGTGCACTTAAATTAATAGGTCCTTCTGTGAAAACATTATCTACAGGTTCTGGTGTAATATTATCTAATGTAGTTGACCCTGCACTTACTGGCATGACAAAAGTTTTAGCCAGTGAGAGAACAGGTATACCACAATTATTTAGAGGCGTATCTAAGGTTGCTGATAAAGCTTTAACAAAATCAGGTATACCAAAATCAGATCTTTGGAAATTTTCTGAATACGGTGCAGGTGTAAAATCTTCTGTATTAAGAGCTATAGATCAGTTCACACAAAATTTTAAATCTGGTGGACCTTTTAATGTACAAACTAGAAATGAACTTAAAAAATTAGACGGGTTAAATAAATCTGCAAAAAAATCTACGGATATATTTTTAAAAGATCTAGATAGACAGATGTACAAATTAGCAGATGCTGGGTTTAATGATATATTATTTAATACAAACACAGCTAACCAGGCGTTAAGATATTGGAGTGATGTGTTAGAGTATATGCGTGGTAATATAAAATTAAATAAATTACCAGAATCTTTAAGACCATCTTCTTTTGCAGTTAGAAAATTAATTGATGACTACTCAACAGATCTATCACCAATATTAAAAACTATGAATGTTAAAGATGATATTATAAAAAACATGGGTAGGTATCTACACCAGGGTTATGAAATATTTAAGAATAATAGATATCGAGCACCAAAAGAAGAATACAATGCTGCGATAGATTATTTTACAAAACTACAAAAATCTTTTAACAAAAATATATCACCATCTGATGCAAAAGTCGAAGCAACTGCCATGGTAAATAGAATACTAGCCATAGGAAGATCAGAAGGGTCAACACCCGCACAAAGATTAAAAGCTATTGCAAATGCATCACAGGAATTAAAAATACCAAAAACAACATTTAATAAATTTTTTAGTGATGAACAACATTTACCAGACGCCATAGCTAAATTATTAGGCAGAGTTGAAGATCCAAAACAAATTATTATGGATACTATTGTTGAGATGGCACACACAGCAAACAGTTTTAAGGCCTACAGAGAGATAGCTGAATTTGGCATGGATAATTTTATTTTTAGAAATAGAAGACAATATATTGATTTTGCAAAGAAAAATGGAATTACATCTCCAAGAGATTTAGTAGAAATAAAAGTTTCTAAACCATACAATCTAGATCTGCAAAAAATATTTAAGACCGGTAAAGAACCCATGTTAACTCTACCAGAGATAGCAAAAGCTATGAAAGATAATACCACAATCATGGATCAACTATTAAAATTACCTTTTATGAAATCTGCACTTGCAATTAAAGCAGGTATACAGATGAACAAGACAGTATTATCTTTGATGACACAGATGCGTAATATAACTACAGCTGCCATGTTTGCAACAGCAAACGGACACGTAGGGTCAGGTGCATCGGTTGCAGATAATTTTAGAATATTATTTGATGATCTTGTTGGTAAAACAAAAGATCCAAAAAAATTAAAAGAAATTTTAGAAGAAGCATTAGACAATGGTGCAATAGATTCTTCTACAATCGCACAGGAACTAGAACAGATGATACCAGAGCTCATGGGTGGATCTAAGTTGGGTGGTAAAACCGTAATACAAGGAACAACATCTGATAATATATTTGCACATCTTTTTTCTAACAAAGGTGCTATGGGTAGGGTTGTTGGTAAGTCCATGGAAGCGTATCAATTAGGTGATAACCTTTGGAAACTATTTGGTTACAACTATGTTAAATCACAAATGAAACCAGCACTCAGAAATTTAGATGATGTTAAAAAATATTTTAGACAGGTTTACAAATATGATTTTAAACCAATTAGAGCAGATGGAACTAAAAAATCTTTAAACGATGCTATCAAGGAAATATCTGGTATTGAGATAAGAGACACATATCCAAACTATTCTATGATACCAACATTTGTACAAAACGTCAGGAAATTTCCGTTTGCAGGAAATTTCGTTGCGTTCGTATCAGAGATGTACAGAAATTCATTTAATATTGTTAGAGGCGGTATGCGTAAGATGCAATCTGATAACCCATATATTAGACAAATTGGTGCAAGACAATTAATAGGTTGGATGACAACTGTTGGAATCGCAACACCTGTTGTTATGGATACTGCGCAAACAATGACTGGTATTACAAAAGAAATGTATGATGCATACAAAAATAGATTTGCACCACCATATGAAAAAGCATCTGACCTGATACCTGTTACACAACAAAAAGAAGATAGATCATGGAAGGCAAGTAACTTTTCATATCTTGTACCATATGCAGATGTGGCTGCTCCAGTTAAAGCTGCAATACAAAGATTTAAACAAGGAAAAGATACAGACCAAGACACCACAGATTTATTTGCACAGTCAGCTAAAGCTTTTGTTATAAGATCATTAGAACCTTTTTTAGCACCATCAATTGCTGCAGAAACTGCATTAGAATTAACACCAGATTCAAAAGGTATTTTTAGAAATAAAAACGGTGGTGTTATTGCTGATATAAAAAATGATCCTGACTGGTTTTCTAAAATTATGTACCACGCATATAGAAAAGTTACACCAACAACTATAAGAAGTGCTGAAGAGATTGGACAAGCAATAGGCCAAGATCTATCTAAATCTGCAATCAAGAGAGATTTGTTTGATACTGTGTTAAAAGTATTTACAGGATTTAGTATAACGAAACAAGATCCACGAACATCAATGAGATTTAAACTAGGAACATATTCAGGATTACTATCTGATGCTAGAGGTGCTTTTCAAAGAGATGTTAACAATGCAACAAAACTACAAAAAGATGCAAGATTACTTTTAAGAAATTTAGATGCAGAAACAATTGTAAATGAATATGATAAATTACAATCAAACAACTATAGAGTTTTATCTGAAGTATATAAAGATGTGCAAGCTTTACGTACATTAAATTTTACAGAGGCTGAGATAAGAGAATTACTGAGAGGCAGAAGAGCCTTATCAGATAAGGATGTAAATATGGTAATGATAGGAATATTTAATCCAGAAAATATACCAAATTTTAAAAAAGATTCTGCAATAAGAAATACAATTAAAAATATAAATAGAGAGCTTGAAACAAATTATACAGTAGATGATTTTGTAAACAGAAAAAAATTATTTGATATTAAAAATTCATATACATCCGTTCCTTTAGGTTTATCGGAGGAGGAAAGAGAACAATATTTAAAAACACTTCCTAGAACTAAAGGAGAAGAAATTGTTAAACCTAGAGGAGAGGAACAAAAAAAATTATTTGAAAGTCAAAGAGAAAATATGAGTAAAGTACAACCAGTTACACCAGCTGCACCTTTTTTACCAGACCCACAAATAGCCAATATGTTTGCGGCTAATATTAACCCAACAACAGGCTTGACACAGACCGAGTCTGCACTACTATCACCAGAGGAACAAATAATCGCACAAAGGTTAAAAACATAATGCCAAACGGAGATAAAATTAGACCTAAAAATACAAGAGAGCATTTACTTGCTATCTATGGATATATTACCGGATTAAAAAAAGACGTTAAACATATGCACGAAGGTGTTCACGATTTGGGCGGTAAGATAGACAAGATCTATTGGGTGTTATTGGGTACTGTTGGGGCAGTATCACTTCTGTTGCTGGAAAAAGTTTTAGATAAAGGATGGTTTTAATATGGAATTGACACGGAACTTCACCCTCTCAGAGCTTACTAAAAGCGACACTGCCATCAGGAAGAGCATTAATAACAACCCTAGTCCTGAACAAATAGAAAAATTAAAATCATTGTGTGAAAATATATTACAACCCGTCCGGGACCATTTTGGCAGGGTCAAGATCACTAGCGGTTTCCGTAGCCCAGAGTTATGTCTTGCTATTGGTAGCTCTATAAATTCACAGCATGCCAAAGCCGAGGCGGCCGATTTCGAATGTGTTGGTGTGGACAACGCTGAGTTAGCTGATTGGATACATAAGAACCTTCCTTATGACCAGCTTATCCTCGAGTTCTATACACCGGGTGAACCTAACAGCGGGTGGATACATTGCAGCTATATTGAAGGGACACCAAGAGCTTCTTATTTACATGCATATAAATCGGAGGGTAAAACAAAATACAAACCAGTTCTTGGTGGCGCTAAAAACTTAGTTTAAATCCAAGCTTTTAAATCTTCACCCATAACTTCAGATGCAATATTTATTTTATCTCTTAAAGCCTTCACAATCTTCTCGTCAACAGTGTCCTCACAAATCAGATCAACATAAGTTACTGTTTTCTTTTGTCCTATTCTGTGTGCTCTGTCTTCTGATTGTAATCTCTTTTCTAAATCATAACCATTAGAATAATAAATTACAGTATTGGCCTGTGTGAGTGTAATACCATACCCACCTGTTTGTGGTGTGCCAATTAAAAACCTACAATTAGGATCGTTTTGAAACTTACGAATATTATCTTGTCTTTCCTCTTGAGAAGTTAAACCATAGTAGTGAACATAAGAATCTTTTCCATACTCTTTAATTATTCTTTGTATAATCTCTCCTACACTTAATTGATAGTTAGCCCATATGATGGCCTTGCCTTCTGTCTCATCTAATATTGCCATTAATTCATTAAGTCGATTGCTTTCCACCGCTTGTGTTGTACCATCGTCAGCTGTGAAATGACCACAAGTTATCTGGTGCAATCTCATAAGTTGAGTTAACACAGTCATAGTAGATGTAACTTTTCCATTTAAAATAGCCAATGCATGTTTTTTCATTTGTTCATAGATTTTCTTTTGATCTGGTGTTAGAGAAACATATCTTTTCATAAAATTTTTTGGTGGTAAATCTAAACAATCTTCTTTTAATACTCGATATGAAAAAGAATGTAGTGATTCTGCTAACTCATCAAGGTGTCTAAATTCTTTTACAACTTGAATTGATCTGCCTCTAACATTCATAGTAGTCATCTCAGCATACCTGTTTCTAAAAGCATAATAAGATCCAAAATCTAATAAGTATGGATCTAAAAATTCACATTGTGTATATAAATCTAGTGGGTTTTTTGTAACAGGAGAACCTGTCATAACACGTCTATATTTAGCAAACTTACCAAGATCAATAATATTTTTTGTACGTTTTGCAGTAGGATTTTTTATCGTTGTAGACTCATCAACAGCCATTAAAACTTTGTGTGAGTTTAAAAATTTAGTAGCAAACTTTACACCTTTCTCTGTAGACAAAGCTTCAACGTTCATTATTAAAATATGTAATGCTGTTTCTATTTCAAACAAACTTTCTAATTTTTCTTGTTGTTTTTTTGTAATATAAGATTGCCACAATGTAGTCACATTTTCTATGTGAGTGGGTAGGTGTGTGGGAAGCTCTTGTTCGTACCATGTTTTAACAACACCTTTTGGTGCTATAATTAATGCACCATCTATCTTGCCTTTGTCATAAAGCATAGACATATTATCAATTAACACTTTTGTTTTACCTGTGCCCATCTCCATAAAATAAGCGTACGTCTCTTTACTCCATGACTTTTCTAAAGCAGTCATTTGATGCTTGTATGGTTTTAACTTAAATTTATAATTCATCTTTCTATTGACATTAATATAAAGGATGTTATATGATTTGTCAATGTCAGAAAGTAATAAATACGAAAATTTAAAAAGTAATTTTGTATCTACGGTTTACGTCATACAAGAAATTGCTGGAACCAAAGCAGGTAATCCTAAAATAAATATTATGGGTGCATCTAATTATGGCCAGTTTAAATTTTTATTACCAGAGTTTTCACAAATTATTTTTTCTCCAGGTCCACTCGTGTATAAGTTGAGACAAGGATTAAAAAATTATAAGAAAAAAGATTATTTACTACTTACAGGTGATCCTGCAATAATTGGTGTTGCATGTTCTATTGTGTCTGATATTACAGGAGGCAAATACAATTTGTTAAAGTGGGACAAACAAGAAAGAAAATACTATCCCATTGAAATTAATCTATACGAGAAAGGAGAAATAGATGACAATTGATTTTGAAAAAGACCAACAGGATGCAATGAAGAGAACTGATAATATTCAATCTCTTGCAGACCAAGTTGAAAAGTTAGAGGATCTACAAAAGAGACTAGAACTACAAGAAGAAAATATAAAAAATACTAAATCAGAAATACAAAAAGTATCTGGTGACATCATACCAACCATGATGTCTGAGATGGGTCTTGCAGAATTAAAACTGCATGATGGGTCACATCTAAAAGTTTCAACGTCGTATCGTGCCACTATCACAGAGGCAAATAAAGAAGCGGCGTTTAACTGGCTTCGTGAAAATGGCTTAGGCGATATAATCAAAAACGAGATACTCGTATCGTTTGGTCGTAACGAAGATAACAAGGCGGCTGATTATGCCGAACTTGCGAAGAGTCAAGGGTTACAACCGACACAAAAGATGAAGGTTGAGCCCATGACTCTGAAAGCGTTAGTCCGTGAGCGTATTGAGGCAGGTAAAGAAATGCCAACGGAAATCTTCGGGGTATTCTCGGAGAATAAAACTACAATAAAAAGGAACAAGTAACATGAACCAAGTAGCAGAAAAAAAAGAAGGAGTGTTAGCAACATTTGATATGGAAGCTGATGCAAATATGGGTGCTCAAAATATATCGCAAGAAGATCTTGCGTTGCCTTTCTTAAAAATTTTGGGACAACTATCTCCAGAGGTAAACAAAAGAGATGGTAAATATGTCGAGGGTGCAGAACCTGGACTTATAATCAATACAGTTACAAATGAATTGTATAGTGACGTAGATGTAATACCTTGTCATTACAAAAGACAATACATCGAATGGCAAGACAGAGGTACCAGCACTGGTGCACCTGTTGCAATTCACGAGGCTGACAGTGATATAATTAGTCAAACTACTAGAGGTAAGGACTATAAAGATAGATTAGCAAATGGTAATTATCTTGAAAATACTGCAAGTCATTTTGTATTGGTGAGAGGTGCAAACCCACACACTGCTTTGATATCTATGAAATCTACTCAATTAAAAGTAAGTAGAAAATGGAACTCAATGATGATGGGTTTAAAAATGCAGGGTAAAAATGGATTATTTACTCCGCCTACATATAGCCACATTTATAATCTAAAAACCGTCCAGATGTCTAATGACAAAGGAACATGGTTTGGTTGGGATGTAACTAAAGTTGGTCCTGTCGATGATAAAAATATGTACGACATGGCTAAAAACTTTGCAACTAGTGTAGGTAAAGGTGAGATCCAAGCCAAGCACGGCTCAGAAGAGACAACAAAGTCTAATTCAAATTACTAGATCCTAGGCAGTGGGCGTCGATGCGAGAGTGGAAGCGCCCACTTATTAAATATGATTGAGAAGTTTAAAAACATATTTGAAGGATTGGACCGTGCGCATGGTGTCACCATTGTTGGTGAATCAAATGGTAATGGCACTAAAGTAAAAGGTAAATCATTTGTAAAACGAGAACCAGTCACTGATGAATTATGGCAAAAACATTTAGACGGTAAAGATAGTTTAGGTGTCATACCAATTAACGATGACAACAAATGTAAGTGGGGATGCATAGATATTGACTCTTACGTAGGATTTGATCATCAAAAACTTATAAACAAAATTAAACAATTTAAATTACCACTGGTAGTATGTAGATCAAAGTCTGGTGGTGCACACGTTTTTTTATTTACAAAAGACTATGTATCAGCAAGTTTGATGCAAGATAAATTAAATGAGATTAGATCTGTATTAGGTTATGGTGGATCAGAAGTTTTTCCAAAACAACGTGAATTAAAATCAAAAGATGATACAGGAAATTTTCTTAACTTACCATATTTTAATTGTAGTAATACAACAAGATATGCCTTCCTTGAGAATGGTGAGGCTGCTACACTAGACAGTTTTTTTGAGTTAGTAGAAAGATATAAACAAGAAGACATCAGCACAATAGAAGTTAAAAGACCAGAGACACCATACTCTGATGGTCCACCATGTGTAGAACTCATGGTGCAAAACAAAGTTACAGAGGGTGGTAGAAACAATGCATTGTTTCATTATGGTGTGTAAGCAAAATCTAAATGGCCAGAAAATTGGAAAACAAAATTAATATTATTTAATGAGTCTGCAATGGCACAACCATTGTCAGATATAGAAGTAAATATAATAACAAAACAACACGAGAAAAAAGACTGGGGATATAAATGTAATGATCAGCCTATGTGTAGCTTATGTGATAAAAAATTATGTAAGACTAGAAAATTTGGTATAGGGCAAGAAATTACATTTCCTAATCTCACAGACCTACAGGTTGTTGCATTGGAAGAACCATACTATTACATGAATGTCGATGGAGATAGACTGTATCTTGACTCTGCAAAACATTTAACAAATCAAAGTTTATTTCAAGAAGAGTGTGTTAAACAATTAAGATTTAATCCACCAACTTTAAAAACAAACGACTGGAAAAAACTTACAAATATATTATTAGAAAATGCAGAGGTAACAGAACCTGCAGAAGGCACAGGCACAAAAGATATATTAAAAAATTATTTAGAAGATTATTGTGTAAATAGAATACAAAAAGACGATTACGAAGATTTAAAAAATGGTGGTACATATACCAAAGAGGGTTATCACCATTTTGTATTTGATAACTTCTTTCACAACTATCTTTCAAGAAAACATTGGAAGGTGCCATACCAAAGGACATCACAAATGTTAAAAGATAATTTAAACTGTACAACTAAACGTGTAGGTAAACACAAACTATCTGTATTTGTTGTATCTAGATTTGATAAAAAAGAAGAAACATATAAACCAAAACCATTTAAGAGGGATAATTATTAATGAGAACAATAATATACGGACCACCAGGCACAGGTAAAACACATACTCTTTTGCAACATATAGAAAAATTTCTTGAAACAACTGAACCTGATAAGATTGGATATTTTACATTTAGTAAAAATGCAGCGATAGAAGGAAAAGAAAGAGCTGCAACTAAATTTAGATTATCTATGTTGGATGATCTTACATACTTTCAAACTTTACATTCATTTTGTTTTAATCAACTTGGTTTAAGTAGAGACCAGGTTATGAAAGAAAAACATTACAAAGAGCTAGGAGAAAAGATGGGAATAGAAATAGAAGGCACACAACAGGATGAAGACCATGATGGTGTTTTTTATTCAAAAAATCCTTACATACAATTGATAAACATAGCAAGATCAAAAGAAATAGATCCTGTAAAATATTATCATCTGACAGATAATCAAAAAATATCATTAAATAAATTAAAAATTATATCAGAAGAATTACAAAGATATAAAACAGAACATGGTCTAGTTGACTTTCCAGACATGATAGAAAAATTTTTAAATAGCGGTGATACACCAAAATTAAGAGTTATGTTTGTAGACGAAGCACAAGATTTAAGTTTAATACAATGGAAATTAGTTAGAAGAATAGAAGAGTCAGCAACAGATTCTTTTATTGCAGGAGATGATGACCAAGGTATTTATAAATGGAATGGTGCACATGTAAATACATTTATAAATTTAGAAGGCACAAGAAAAATATTAGAACAATCACATAGGGTGCCACAAAAACCTTTTGAACTTGCAAACAAAATTATTAACAAAGTTAAAAACAGAGTATCAAAAAAATATTATCCAAAAGAAAAAGAGGGATCTGTAAGACGTTGTCAAAGTCTACATGAAATAGATTTTACAAAAGGTGAGTGGTTAGTGTTAGCTACAGCAAACTATATGTTAAGTGACATAGGTGATGTATTAGATGAGAAAGGATTGTATTGGCAAAGAAGAAAAGCAACACCAAGAGTTAAAAATATATACGAAATTATACAGAAGTGGGATGAATTAAAAACAGGTATACCTATGCATTTTAACGATTGTAAAAAAATATTTAATAAAATGAATAAAAATTGGGACAAAAAATTATTTAAAGCTATGGTTAAGGACCAATTTTATAGCATTGATGATTTAAAAAATAAATATGGTTTACAAACAGAAGCAGATTGGCAAGAAGCACTAGATGAATTAGGTGATGAAGATATAAAAAAAATAACCAAACTAATGAAAACAGGAGAAGATTTAACTAAAGACCCAAGAATAAGTATTTCTACAATACATGGAGTAAAAGGTAACGAAAGAGAGAATGTAGTTGTAACGACAGACTTGTCAAATGCAGCGTTTATTGATTATGAAAAAAATCAAGACGATACACACAGACTATTTTATGTTGCATGCACAAGAACAGAAAACAATTTATTTATAATCGAACCACAAAGGAAAAAAGCATATGACATCTAAAGTATGGGACAAGCAACACGGAGGATCACATTATCAAAAATATAAAATACAGCCTAGCAAGTTTGTAGTTGAGAATGAGTTGTTATATCCAGAAGGGTGTGCTATAAAATATATAATAAGACATAGAGACAAAGGAAAGAAACAAGATTTATTAAAAGCAATACATTTTATAGAAATGATAATAGCGAGGGATTATGAAACAGATATTTAAACCACAGACTGAGTGGTTACCTCCACAAGATTTTCCTAATCTATTAAAATATGATGAGATCTCAATTGACTTAGAAACTAAAGACCCAGATCTTAAAACTATGGGTTCAGGTTCTATTACAGGCAGAAGTAAAATAGTTGGGATAGCTGTGGCTGTTGAAGGCTGGTCTGGGTATTATCCAATAGCACACGAAGGTGGTGGTAATATGGATATTAGAATGGTTCTAAAGTGGTTCCAAGATGTATTAAATACACCAGCAACAAAGATATTTCACAACGCCATGTATGACGTATGTTTTATTAAGGCTGCAGGACTTAAAATTAATGGACCTATCGTAGATACCATGATTGCTGGCTCTCTCGTGGACGAGAATCGCTTTCGATACGATTTAGGCTCTATGGGTCGTGATTACCTAGGAATAGGCAAAAATGAGGCTGTATTGAAGGAAACAGCAGAGCTTTGGGGAGTAGATCCTAAGTCTGAGATGTACAAATTACCTGCTATGTATGTAGGTGAGTATGCTGAACAAGATGCAAATCTAACTTTAAAGCTTTGGCAAGAGATGAAAAAACAAATGTATCACGAAGATGTTGAAGATATATTTAAATTAGAGACCGAACTTTTTCCTTGCCTTGTTGATATGCGTTTCTTAGGAGTGCGTGTAGATACTGAAGCAGCATATGAATTGAAGAAACAATTAATAGAAGAAGAAAAAGAATGCTTACAAAAAGTAAAAATAGAAACATCAGTAGATGTTCAAATATGGGCTGCACGTTCAATTGAGAAAGTCTTTCAAAAACTGAACCTACCATACGACCTAACTGCCAAAACACATTCTCCATCATTTACTAAAAACTTCCTGCAGAACCATCCACACCCTTTGGTAAAGTTGATAGCTCGTGCTAGAGAGATAAATAAATCTCATACTACATTTATTGATACCATACTAAAGCATCAACATAAAGGTAGAATACATGCAGAGATAAATCAGATTAGATCAGATAGTGGTGGTACAGTAACCGGTAGATTTAGTTATAACAATCCAAACTTACAGCAGATACCAGCACGGAACAAGGAACTTGGACCACGGATCAGATCGTTATTTATACCAGAAGAAGGTTGTCAGTGGGGCTGTTTTGATTACTCACAACAAGAACCACGTTTGGTTACACACTATGCTAGTCTTGATGGACTCTATGGTGTGGATGAAGTATTAAATTCATACAACGAAGGTGAAGCAGACTTTCACCAGATTGTATCTGACATGGCTAACATACCAAGAAGCCAGGCTAAAACAATTAATCTTGGTTTATTTTATGGTATGGGTAAAAATAAATTACAAGCAGAACTAGGTGTATCAAAAGAAGATGCTGAAGATCTATTTAGAACGTACCATGACAAAGTCCCTTTTGTAAAAATGTTAATGGAAAGTGTCATGCGTAGAGCCCAGGACAAAGGTCGTGTTAGAACTTTACTTGGTCGTAGATGTAGATTTAATTTATGGGAGCCCAATCAGTTTGGGATTCATAAAGCATTGCCACATGAAGAAGCGCTCGCGGAACACGGACCAGGGATCAAGAGAGCATTCACATACAAAGCATTAAATAAATTAATACAAGGATCAGCGGCTGACATGACAAAGAAGGCCATGGTTGATTTATACAAAGAGGGTATCATACCACACATACAAGTGCATGACGAACTTGATATATCAGTTGATAATAATGCGGATAAAATAAAAGAAATCATGGAGTCTGCAGTACAATTAGAAGTGCCAAACAAAGTGGACTATGAATCAGGCCCTAACTGGGGCACAATAAAATAATCTATGATTATTAAAAAAGTTAAATTAAAAGAAAGTAATATAGAGGGTCTTGGTGTTTTTGCAGATGAGAATATAAAAAAAGGAGAGTTAGTTTGTGATTATGAATCTAATTTAGCAAAAAAATTTGAAGTTAAATTTTCATATAAAGAAGTTTTAAATTATCCTAAAAATATAAAAGATTTTTTTATGAGATACAGTTACGAAGAGCCATTAAATTCTGATAATCTGTATGTAAGTATAGATTTTGAAAAATTTAAAAATCACTCAGATAACCCAAATATTTCGTACGAAGGTGTAGCAACACGTGACATTGCAAAAGGAGAAGAATTAACATATGATTATAAAAAAATTGACAGCGATTACAAAGATTTTTAAAAATTATGGCTTATTTAAATGCAAACATTCCTGTGCAGTATGCACAAATAAGAAGAGAATATCTTTATGATCTTAAAAAACATCATGGAGAAGTTGAAGACTGTGTTATCTTTGGTATTAGCTCTATTGCAGGTCGCGCTACATTATTTCATGCTATTATGGAAAATGGTGCAGTATATTATCGACTACCTATCTCAGCGTTTATTCAAAGAGGATTTAAACCCGAAGATGTACCCGTACGAAGACTTGATGAACTTCAGCTTTGGAATTCTTTCAGCTATTATCCTGCTATTACTACTTGGGATTTTTTAATTTCTCACTCAGGTAAGTATATAGGAAAAGATAAAAAATGGCATTATGGTCAATATTTATTTACTATTGACTGGGCTCATCCAGATAGTAATATACTAGACGCAGACCATTCTGAAATACCGCACGAACATAAGTGCGCTCACATACTTGCATTAGAAGATGGCAACTATGCAGCACAACCAAACAATCGATGTATATGGAACGTAGCCTCTTTCACTGTGAAAGATAACACTCCTGATTGGAAAGTGCAAACATCTGAATGGAATGTAGAAAATGATAAACTATGGCGTACAGAGGACACAGATAAGTTCTTTTACGAAATGGAGGAAAAGAAAAAATGAAAACGTTTTGCTTTGAATGCAAACACGATTGTCATTGTGGTCGTAAATGCGA